>Ga0310695_10000625_pt1 | contig 90043 bp, 89 predicted proteins | sample RumenRJG_04DNA_FD_203882 | JGI IMG/M metagenome (GOLD analysis project Ga0310695, IMG submission 203882) | Bovine rumen microbial communities from Lethbridge, Alberta, Canada - RJG_04 (v2) (version 2) | ecosystem: Host-associated > Mammals > Digestive system > Stomach > Rumen | place: Canada...
TGAATAGCATTATACATTACAGATTGTCTAGTACTACTTAATAAAGAATCCATACATTCTTCTAAATATTGTTCATCATTGTATACTGCTATTAATATAGATAATTTATACATTATTAGAACTCCTTTATGATATATTCTAATGTGGTATTTTACAAATTTACTCCATAAATTTAATACAGCTTTATGAAAAACGGCATATAATTTATTTTATCTTTAACCTTCGACATTTTAATATACTTATTATAAGGATAAATATTATGAATAATATACTTAGCGAAGAAGCAAAATCATTCAAAATATTAAGACCTGTCACTGGTAAAAATCAACGTAAACCAATGATCACATATACTAAAAAACTAATGGAATGTGTTTATTTGAACTTGGCTAGGACACAAGAAGAGTTAGTTAAAGGTTTATATTCTCTTTTTGGTCCAAATGGAATTCGTAAATCGTTCAAACGTTTATATTTTCCAAAACGTTTTATTTGGACATCAACTCTTTATGTTAAACCTCGTATTCAAGAAGCAATAAATGAAAAAGAAACAGGTGATTCATTCAAAAAACTTTGTCCGGATTTCGTCGGAATGTATAAAAACCGTATAATGGATAAAAGAAATCTTATTGTAGATTTCACCAAAATATTCGATTTAGTCATCCCTGACGATCCAGCAGTAATGATTAAACAAACTGTTTTTGACTATATCGAAAGTGTTTGGCCAGAATTGCTTTGTTATGTTCTTCTTCACAATGATAAACACAATAAAGATAATGATATAGAAACGTCAGACGAAGCTCTATTGGAAAAACCTGAAGATGCTAAAAATTATATAGCTTCTATCGGTGAACTTCTTAAAGAATACGACAAAGAACTTAATGGTGATACAGAAACAAAAGATCGTAGAGTTCTCATTAAAAATGGTGAACAACCTGGAGTAAATGATCCATATTCAGTAGAAGATTTCTTAAGAAACACAAATTCTTCTATAGATAATCCTTTAAATGAAATGAGCGATGAAGAATGGAAATATGTAGTAGATATCATTACTCGTTCTATTGAATCGTTTGAAGAAAAACTCTTAGGCAAAACACAAGTATTTGCTATGGGTGGACCTGCTTTTGGTCTTTCTGCCGCAGGTTTTGATAAATTTATTGTTTCTATTCCATACACATTGAAATCAAATAAATTTGTTAATCTCCAGATAATTGAATCAAGATTGCCTATTCCTAGAAACATCAAACGTAATCCTACCCTTATTTACCAAATCAATTTTATGCAATTGCTGTATAAAATTTATGAAGGATATTATACTGGTCATTCAAACAATCCATTTATAAACGAAATGCTTAAATACGATTTCTCTTTCCACATCTATGCTGAAAATGGTGTAGGTTTTGTAATGAATATGAGAGAAATTGTTACATATTTTAAATATAAACCCAATCAAGTATCTCGTTTACTTTACAATCGTTTCAGAATGTTGACCATGTGCAACACAGGCGTTATCAATGATCAAGATTTGGATAAAATCGAAGAAGAGAATATTTCTAAAGAGATTGATGGATATTTCTCAAAAAATGCTGATGTTTTTAAAGATTCTGACGATGACGCTAAAAAGAAATTACAAAAAGACTTAGAGCCAATTATTAAAGAAGATATGGCTCTTAAAACAATCATTAAAGCTAAACAAGATCAAACAGATCAAGTTGAAGTCATAGATAAAGTAGAAGAAACTACGGATGAAAAGATTTCTCACATGATTCTTTCTAAAAACATTGTTGCGGAATCTAAAAAATCTATGGACTTGCTTTCTGCCTTACACAACAAATTTTCTAAAGCGTCAACTACAAAGATCGTTTCGGATAATCAAGACGAAGCAGAAGATGTTACATTGACATCTCAAGATTATGACGACATCCTTAATTCTAATAGTGGAGATTCTTCAGATGAGGAAGAAGTCGTAGACGAATATGACGAAAACTCAGATAAGTATGTAGCAAATGATGCTTCAGAAAATGCAGATACATCAGAATTAGATTTCGATGTAAAAGAAGAAGGTGAACTCGATGACGCTACAGCATTTGAAGAAGAATATGAATTTGAAGATAATGATACTGTAGAAGAAGTTGAAGAAGCAGATTATGTGGAACTTAAACCCACAACTAAAGGCCCCGTAAAACTTTCAAATTCTACTTCTAAAAAACCTGTAAGAACTCCTGCTGAAGAGAAGAGAATTAATCTTCTTAAAGAAAAATATAAGTCTATAAAACTTGAAGGAAAAACAATTGAAGAAATCATTGGTAATTCTTCTAAGATTGATATAGATACCGGTGAGACAAAAATCGATGAAAAGAGCGCCGACACCACAATTGGTAACTTTAATATCGATGATTTGCAGCGTTCATACATAAAGAATAACTATCAATCCGATATCATTAATGCTGTTCGTTCGTTGAGTATGAACAAAGAAACACCTTTGTACATTACAGATGTGAAAGTAGAAGATGCTTCTAATCAAATGAACGATAAATATACATATACGTTCAAACTTGAAGATGAAAATAAACATAAACACACATTGAAATTTGATGTGCCTAAATTGAATGATACTGGCACAACTAAAATGAACGGTAACTCTGTATTCTTAAAGAAACAGTTAATTAAGAAACCGATCGTTAAGATTGGACCGGATAAAGTTTATGTTACTACAGAATTGAACTCATATCAGATTATGCGTTCTGGTATTTTGTTGAATAAGGGTTCTGAAGTTATTCGAAAACTTTTCAATGAATATTTGGGAAAATATCCGAATGTTGCTGTAGAACGTGGTAACTGTAAAGAAGATAACAAAGATTATCTCACAACTCTTGAATATGATATTCTTGCAAACAATTATTTCTTCGTCAGAATAAATGATGAAAATAGTAAGTTTGGTGAGCATGTTGAGATTTTCTTCTCACAGAGTGCAATACGTGAACGTATAAAGAAGTTGAATATTTCTACAGGTTTTGAAAACAACATCATTCCTGATAACATTCTTCCGTTGGCTATCAACTATACAACAAACACTTTGATTTCTATCGATATGACCAAGAACAGTAGTGTTAACAGTACAATTCTTGGTTTATTACACGATACATTGAAAGATGATGAATTATTTGCTTATGTTAAAACAATCAAAACACCAAAACGTAGAATTTCTACAAAGATTGAGATTCAGTCATTTACTGTACCGTTGATCGTGTTCTTGAATTATCTTTTTGGATGGGATAGAGTTGCTTCTTATTTCCCTGAAAACGAGATAGAATTCTCTGAAAAACCAATTCAAGGAACAAATAAACTAAGCATTAAATTTTATGACGGATATTTGTATTACAATCCGTATCCTATTAATGGATTGTTGATGCTCAATGGTTTGACAGAAATCGATACAGAAAATTACAAGTACGAAGATTTGAATAATCAATCTTTGTATATGGATTACGCTTTCAAGAAGTTTAAAACAAGAAATGTTGCTAAGGGTTGGGTTACAGCTAAAGAAAATATGCTTGATCTCAAAACTCTTCAAATTCTTGAAGCTCTTGGATTACCGACAGATTTCTTGGAAATATTCTTGTATTGTAATGATCTTCTTGTTGATAACCAAGTTAAATCTGAATCTGATATAAGCAACTATCGTATTCGTTCTAACGAAATTATTGCTGAATGTTTGTACAAAACGCTGAATAAACACTATATGATCTTTAAGAAAAAGACTGGTAAGAAAACTACCATGTCTATTCCTCAGAACTCAGTAATGGCAGCAATATTCAATACGAACATATTAGCGAATTATGATTCTATTTCTCCAGTTGGCGAAATTCGTTCTTTGAGTCAAACTACATTCAAAGGACCAGGTGGAACCAATCTTGAACAAGCATTGACTCTTAAGAAACGCGCTTTCGATTCTTCATTCGTAGGAACGTTTTCGGTATCTACTCCAGATAACTCTAACGCTGGTGCTGTAAAAGAGTTAACTATAAACTGTAACGTAATAAATACTTTGGGATTTATTGGTGAACCAATTAAAGATCCTAAAGATATGCACTTAACAAATATTTCATCAATTGGTGAAGCTATAGTTCCATTTGCAAATAAGGTAGATGACCCTACTCGTATTTCTTATGGTTCTACACAGAATGCTCACGTTGGCGGTGTTATAAATTCATCTCTACCTCCTATACGAACTGGAGTAGAAAAGAATATTAAATATCACACTAGTGATAGATTTGTTCGCCGGGCTAAAGATAATGGTGTTATCACCGATGTTGACGAAGTTGGTAAACGAATATTTGTTACTTATAAATCTGGTGAAAAAGAAGTTGTAGATTACAATAATACAATGTTAAAGAACTCAGATTCATTCAATCAAGCATCTTTCACTTGTTTTGTAAAACAGAACGAGAAAGTAAAGAAAAATCAAATTCTTGCTGCAGATGCTAGATTCTTCAAGTACGATCCATTAACTAAAGAAATCGTTTATACTCAAGCTATCAATGGTATGTTTGGTATTTTTGAAGGTTCATATACAGAAGATGATGCTGATTTGATTACTGCTACATTTGCCGGAAAACTCAAAATGGACTTTACAAAGTGCAAGCAAATATCGATTAAACCTATGGATACTCTCATTAGCTATAAAAAAATAGGCGATAGAGTTTCTCTTGGTGATCCTTTGATTGTATTTGACGAATATGGATCTTTTGAAGAAGCACAAGACGATGACGATGAATCATTGTTTAAATTACTTACTGAAAATCTTGATCCTGATGTTGTTGCTCAGATGATACACCAAACTCCTAAAGCTCCATTGTCTGGAGTTATTAGTGATATAAAGGTTTACTGGACTGTTCCTGTAAATCAAATGAGTAAATCTATAGGCAAATTCGTTAATGAATACTCTACAAAGATTAAGAAAGAAATAATTGAAGAAGAAAAATTTACAGGTAAGAAGTCTGCAAGACGTCCTGAAGTTGAAGTTACATCTTTAGGAGACACTATCCATGGTCGTATTAACGGAGCTGAAGTTGGTGATGAAGGTGGAATTGTTATAGAATATTATATCTCCAATGATGATGTAATGTCTACAGGAGATAAGATAGCCCTTAACTCTTCATTGAAGTCTATCAATTCGTATGTCGTAGATAAAAAACTTGAACCTTATACCGAATCTGGTCAAAAACTTGATGGTATTTTCAGTTTGATTTCTATCAATGCTCGTATGGTTAACTCTGTTTGGTATAATGGTTGGATTGGTAAAATCCTATATACTATAAGTAAACGATGGGCTAAGAATTTCTTACAAGAAATAGGCGAGACTATACCTGAAAATGAACGTGAAATTATAATAAAATAAAAAAAAAACTGAGGCACGAAAAATGTGCCTCAGTTTTATATTTTTACTTCAAATGTGTTGGTTTTAGAATAAGAACCATTGAATCATCCCAAGTTGAAATTACTTTATTATCTTTTAAAAATCTTAAGAATTCATCTGTTACAGAAGTCATTCTATGTTCAGACACAATGTGGGAACTGTCTCCAGATATTGCATAAGCGCGATTTGTTTCAAATATATGAAATCCTAATAAATAACGTGCTTGTTCATCAAGTGTTATGAATTCTACGGTTGAAGAAACACCCATTTCTTTTTTCTTTTGATAACTATAATCATCTGAAATTGGAAGTAAAATTTGTTTAGTGAAATAATGTCTAGTCATTTTTAATACATCGGTAAATTTATATTTCTTTGCTGTTGGAACTGTTCCGTATATTACGTTTTCGTCACTCCAGTCATATTGGGTCAATTGTTCACGAATTAATGCAAGTATATACACTTTAAATTGATCACTAGAAGCTTCTAAAAGTGTTTTATCTTTCATTATATTTAATTTCTTTTTAAGCTTATCTTTTTCAATTTTGCAGCGTTTAGCAAAACTCATTTTACTAACGTGTGAGTCTCCTCTAAACATAAATAAACCTCCTAAGTATTTCGAATATTATATGTAATTTAAAAGAAGGTAAAATTATCTACGATTAAAACATGAAACGAATTATGGTTTTACTGATAATGATTTAAACAACATGACATTAGCTGAACTAGAGATGTTTATTAACAATATGATCGATACCTCGATGAGTTATAAAGATACTAATGGCACGAAGTATAATGAAAGTGATAAGGTCAGTGGGTTTGATGTGTATAATTACGGAACATACGACTCTTTTAAAAGTGCTAAATCTTATTGGAAAACAGAAAAAAGCAATCGTCAAACAGAATATGATACAGCTGTTGCAAATTATAATACTTTTTATTCTGATTATATGTATTGGCTCGGAAATGAAGCGTATAACCCGTGGTTTGACTGGGGTGAAAAACAACAATTAAGTAATCTCGAAACAGTCAAAAATAATGCAAAAACAGCATTAGATAACGCAAAAAGCAATTATGATAAGTGTGATAAATTGATGGAATATTATGATGCATTAAAACCAAAAGCTAAAAATATTGCAAATAGTATATTTGGTAATGAGCAATACGGTTTAAAAATAAAGAATATATACACTGTATACCAGACTATATCAGATTCTGCAAAACAAGTGGCTCACAGATTAGAAAAATTATTGGGAACGAAATTATAAAAAAAAAACAATATTAAAATGTGGGCATTATAGCCCACATTTTTTTTATTAAATTCTGTTACCTAATAAACGTTCTAATGCTTTAGCTTTGACTACAGCATTATTGTGTTCTTGTGTTATTATATTGTGTAATTTTTGTATTTTGCGACCAAATGATTCGTTTCCGTTTATACTACTTGCTATTTGTATAGCTTTATTTTTTAGTGGTTCAAATGTCGTACTTAACTCTTTCTTGAGTGTACCCATAAACGAATGTTTTTCGACTATTACGAGGTATAACGATTTCGCCCACTCATATAGCCAGTCGTTATATTCTGGAGCGATAGCAGATTCCGCAATTGGATATAAATCAACATTCCATGGGGTATTATTCTTATAGTTTATAATACTTAATTTGTCGATTTTTGCAACATTGTTTTGGAGTTTTGATCTAAAATTAGCGACACTAGAGCCGTTATCATCACTACCATAAACCCTGTTCCAATACTCTTTTCCATTTCTATCCCCTCCTATAGAAGAGTAGTCGCGATCAAAAGTCCAATATGGTCCATTATGATAAAGAGTATATCTAAAGTCCCAATTACTTGCCCAATAACTATCCCATCGAGCTGGATATTCATAACCATTATACTCTTCCCAATGTGCAAAACCTTGACCACCATAAGTTTGCCAACGATATCCTCTAGTGCCACTTACCGTTAAGTCCGATATATCGTTAAAATAAGCATTGATATATACCTTTAGTTTATGAATCGTCATTATTGTATATGCAGAAGGCATCACATGTTCTTCTATGATACCATCTTTGTAGCGTAATGACCATTCGAAACTATTGCCCCAAAAATCTTTTTCTAATTCACAATAAGTTACTCTACTATTTGGTCCAAAATATTTATCATATATATAGTTATATGTGCTATTATCCATAGAATTTGAAGTAATTTTATTAAACCCACTGACCTTATCACTTTCATTATACTTCGTGCCATTAGTATCTTTATAACTCATCGAGGTATCGATCATATTGTTAATAAACATCTCTAGTTCAGCTAATGTCATGTTGTTTAAATCATTATCAGTAAAACCATAATTCGTTTCACCTACAGTTATATTACTCTTCATCGGGTCGGTTATTATGTTTTGTAATTTATATAGACTCTTATTTACAGTATTCTTAATATTATTATCATAATTAGTTTTATTACCACCAGTTAATTCAGAAGATCTATCTATGTATTTTTGTTTTAATCGTAGACAATTTTACCATTTTATAAAATACGTTAATTTCTACTATATATTGTTTTTCGACATCATAATATACATATTTTTCTAATAAATTATCCATAAGGAGTCTATTTATGGTTACAAATGATAGAATGAAAGGCCAGCATTATAGAGCGTTTTTAACAAGATTGGCCTCAAAAAGAAATGTTGAAAACATAATTTCTGAATTAACAGAATATTACAATAACATAAACAAAAACATCGACAAATTGTTTCAAAGTATTACTGAACGTCGTACACAGATGCTTGATGGTTTGGCAGCTATTTATGAAAAAACAAAACATTTCGAATACGTTTTGAATCACTTCAAATTGGAAGTAGATGCTCATATTCTAGAGAAATTTAACAAAGCTATTGAATCTTTCGAAAACGGCGTTGGTGTTTATGTAATCCCGTATGAGAAAAATCTTTTCAATCACAGAACGTCCACAGATCAAAAGATTTCTGATGTAGATCGTATAAATACTTTAAACGAATGGGAACGTGCTATAAACATTGTGCCGTCATCTCTTGGTATTCAGTGGTATGGTGGAAAGATTAAAGACCGAACTATTGTTAATATTCTCAAGAATACACTTCGTATTGTCAAAGTGAATACTTCTGCTGGAAGCAAGAATGAAGATTACATAAATAGCAATCTTATTCTTGAGATTTTTATATACAGTGCATCTGGTGGAATTGTTTGGTTGCAACTTGGCCAAAATGCTACTTTTGGTTTTAGTATCATTGTTAAGTATCAATCTGAGTTGTCTAAGTATAACATGAAGATCAATACAGAATCATACAATACCATAAAAGAATTCGATTTGAACACATTCGATTTCGATATGGTTCTCAATACAATGATCGAGCAAGAAGATGTTAAAAACGGAAACGTTTACATCAAGATCAAAACAAACATTCCTGCAAGCAATGAATCTGGCAAAGATCATTACTTGTTAACTCGTGATGGTGGAGACACTGATCCGAGAAACATGAAAAAATACAATGCTAAGCGAGCCATAAATCAATTGGCTAATAAACTTGTTTATCAAGACAACAAAGATGTTGCTTTCTATAAACATAGAGATGAAGATCTTAGTACACTTTACAATAACAGTAATCATTTGACAGCTGACAAAACTCCAAACTTGTTGAACGCTCAGGATGGCGTATATGATTACGATATCCTCAACAATGCTGAATTAGATGAAAAATTGTTTACTGTTGAATTGAACTGTAAGAATAAACAGATCAGCCAAATTATCAAAAATCCATTTGAAGAATCAATGAATACATTGTCAGATATAGTTTCTGGTTATGTTATTGCTAATTCAGATATGTTCTCTTCTAAGAACTTCTTCGAAGCTGAACCGGATTTCAATGTTAAATTCTCAGAGAATGGAGAAATTAAATATTATCAAGGTCAGCAAGTTATTGATTTATCTGACGAAACACGTGTTGGTGAATTGTCTCCATTGTTGAAAAACGAAACAATGTACGATGTTACAAACATTGACTCTGTAGAAAAAACATTCGTTGTTCCTTCTGAAACATCATATGGTAAAGAGTGTAATGATACAACAGTTAAAAACAACATTTCTAATAATGTAAACTTCGAGAACATGTTGTCTACAGATAGCAAGAATGAACAGCTTAAACAAACTGGAGAATTGCTCAATAATGATAAATCGGATCCTCTAACAATTTATTGTGTTAAAAAGATTTCTGATGATTGTACTATCATCTCTACTTCGGCCGGTGTTTATCGCTACAATTTCAATACTACAGATCCTGAGAAATTTAAAACTAGAATCAATTTGGCACTTGGTGCCGAATCTCAAGCCACAAAAGTGTACGATATTGTAGTTGAACCAAAGAATAATTATATTTTCTTCGGTACAGATTGTGGTATTCAGCGATATGACAAAGACATAAATAAAACATATGGTCAAGGCGATCCTAACAATTTCACAACTGGAACACCAACAGGTCATTTTACAACATTATTTGTCGAACCGAATGGTTTAGTAATAGCGATGCGCGATCCTACGCTTGAACCAACTAATGGTCTGGCTATAATCGACGGTTTAAAATATCCTAGATTATTCAACGTTAACCAAACACGTTCAAATCAACCAAATAAATTTGTTTCAGTTTCAACATATTTTGGCGAAAATCAACCGAAGTATTATACAGCAACTGAAGAGATCGTAAAATGTTTGAATGGCGTTCGAACAAATGGAATGTATAAACCATTGACTGATATTGATTATGAACGAATAAATGATCATAATTACAACGTAGTCGTAGATCAAATAAGCAAAAAAATATTCTTCTACATTAAGAATGGTAAACTATTAGTTGCTAGTGCTTTCCCTGAGGACACCGATGAGAATGCATTTACGTTTACGAATTTCCAATTTGTCGAAGGTTTAAAGAATCGTTTCATAAATTCTGTAGTTAAAGTCAATCGTAAATTGTACATTGGTACCGATGACGTTTGTTATTGTTACGATATTGATACTGAAGCTCTTGAAGAATTGCAGTTCGATTATTCTACAGAAGTTAACCACAGAATGGAAACAAGAAAGATTTATTTCTTGGAAACAATCGATAATATATTCGATGCCGACATGGCAGATCGTCATCCGACAAATTGTTTAATCTATTATTGCAACAACAATTTATTTGTAATTCCTAAAGATTCTTGGGATACAGAAGTTGTAGCTATCGCATATGTAAACAATATGTATTACGTTCTTACAACTTCTGGCGACGTTTATAAATACAATTCAAAATTCGAACCCAATGGTATCATTACCACAATCTCTATACCTCGAGACATATCTTATGTAGACAACGTTCTTCTTTTGTCTTATGACGATATGTTAACAACAGACTTCACTACAAGAAACCAATACAACGGTTTCGCGGTAAATACTGTTGCTAAAGATGGTGTAATTACTCAAAACATTTTGAATCGTTAAAAAAATAACTCAGGTGTCCACAACGGACACCTGAGCATTTACTGTTTACAAATACGCATGAATTCGTCGAATCCGACTATTTTCACACCATATTTATTTGCTTTGACAACTTTGGAAGTATTTGTTTCGTTAGTCACAAGATATTCTGTCGCAGTAGTTACATCTTTAACATATTTGTATTTGCTATCGATTTCACTAATAGCTGCGGCAAATGTATTTTTATTCCCATATTGATCTGGAACTTCACCAGAGATACAATACAAATGTGTATCAGAAGATATTTCTTCTTCTGTTTTGAAGAACGGACGAAGTAAATCTATACACATTTTCATATCGTTTCTACCGAGGCTATTCTTTTTCCACCAGTTAAACAGAGTAGAATCAAATACACTTTCAAGCAATGGTTTAGTTTCAAGATCATTTACATAATCTTCCATTTGTTTAAGAGTTCTGATATTGTGCTCTGCTAAAGATGTTTCTCCAATATGCGGAATATTGAAACAGCCTAACAATCTAGATTCCGTCAATTTATTGTTGAAGAAATCAAACATTGTTTCTTTAAATTTCTTTGGTCTAACTCCACCATTGAAGATATCTTCAATAATGTTTTCAAAACGATAAGAACCATTCGATAACGGTATAAAGTTTGCAAAGAAATCGAACAAAGTGTTAAATTCCGATTCATGATGACGCATCAAAGCTCTGCTTATTTCATGAATCAATGAATCTCCAATTCCCAGTATTTCAAATTTATTGATAATATAGGATATTTTTGACTCATAAATTGCCAGACATTTGAATTCATTAGGACACATTACATCTTGATACACTTGAATAAGTTTAGATCCACAAGATGGACAATGTGTAACATCGATGTATTTTATATTTTTCGACGGATTGTTATAGAAATTGTATACTTTCGGTATAACATCATTTGAACGTTTAACCAAAACTGTTGTACCAATTCCTATTTTGTTTTTCACCATATTTGTATAGTTATCCAATGTTGCATTATGTACTACAACATTCAACAACTGAACCGGTTTCAATTCTGCAACAAATGAAACTTTCTGACGATTGACTTTGATTTTTATGTCTGTAATTTCTGATTCTGCAAAGTTTGCTGGAGGTTTTACAGCCATATTGTAACGATTGAATGTTGTAATCTTATAACGTGAATTGATCATATCATAAGTAGACTGATCACCATTTACCGTCATTATTATTCCGTCAGTTTCCCATTCCCATTTGTCACGCAATTCATTGACGTATTTTTCGTACATCGCTTTAACATCAAATGTTTTCTCAATAGGAATGATATCAAACTCAATGTTTCCACATTTAATCAATTCGTCACGAATTCGTTCGATTTTATTTCCCCGAGTTGAAAATTCAAACGGTTTATCATATGTGTGTACGTCGTATATTACGAATGACAAATATTTCAAATCTTCGCTAGGTTCTTTTCTTTTCAGAATACCAGAACACATATTTCTTAATGAAGTATTGAAATGGCTCTGCCATTTTTTCTTTATAATAAACTCACCACGAAGTTCTGAATTAGGCAAAAATTTCTTCGGAATATTTATACTATCTGCAAAACGAATCTTTGCTCCAACAAATCCATCACCTCGTGTAGAAGCATATTGAAAGTTTCCATCTTTATCATAAACTAACTTACCAGAAATTCCATCAAGTTTCGGATCTATCCAAACACATCCAAATCTAAACGCTAATGAATTGAACCATTTAACAGCATCTTCTGCGGTTTGTACTTTCTGCATTGACAACATCGGAATGATGTGTTCAACTTCTTCATCATCTTTATTTATCTTTGCTCCAACTTGTTCAAAATATGAATTCGTTGGATCTAATTGTCTTAATTTATTTTCATAATAATCAAATTCTTCATCATTGACGTTTGAAGAATCGTTATAATATTTCTTTCGAAGATCGTTAAGTTTATTTACCAATTCTTCTATTTCTTTCATAAGAAATCTCCTTTTTACTTTAAAGATAATATATAACTAAAAAAAAGAATAAGTACAGAGATTATCTGTACTTATTTTTAATCAAAGTCTTACTAAAACATTGTATAATCTTATGAATTTTACATTTAATGTTTTCAAATATGAATATGCTGAAGTATATTTGAAAAACATCTTTGCTATGAATTTCAAACATACTAAAGACAAACACCGATGCGTTGGGTATTCTAAGATATTAGTCAACGACTGTTTTCTGCACATCAATTTGTTTGTCTTGTAAAATGTACCAGTAAGATACATCATGTATTGTGATTCTTGATGTAAGAAGTTTAATTCATTGAAAACTACATTGTAACACTTTCTACGTTTTAATGCAAATTCAATATATTTAAAAGCAATATGAGTCTGAACTCGTTCAATAGCATTCACTGGATTTCTCCGTTTCTGCTATTGTACGAGAGATAATACACATCTTTTCCATAGTGTCGCTCATAACATGTTTTAAAGCAAATCGGGTTACGATGTTTACTATGTATTTCACAGCCAAATTTACAATGAAATTTCTTATTTTCCAAATATATGATTTACCATAATTAATAGCAATTTCGAAATTAGGATTAGGTTCTTTTAAAATTTGTTGAGTTTGTAATCGATGTTTCACAGTATTGAACTGTTTTCGACTAAACCCTTTCTTACCATTTGTTATCTTAAGACTTCGCAATTTCTTGTCGACAATCCATAGCGAAATCTTAAGACATATTTTTTCAAATATCGACATTTCTTGTTCCTTATAATCTTTAGATTTAATAACGATAACATCGTCGTTTGGATAGGTTAATTGACGTAAAAGTTTTCTAGTAGAAGCCATTATATCACCATTTTCTTGTAAAGCTGTATCACATCTCCAATGATTTTATCTTCAGAGAACTGAATAGGTTGTCCATTCATTTCTTTGTTTCCAAATTCATTGTATGTGTAATTGTTGTGAATCAAACTCACAATCATATCTTTGATAGGATTGTTTACATCTGATGATGTGGTTTTGATTTCAAATACAGACTGAATATATTTGTACTTCATTTCGACCAATTGGATATAGTCGATGTTGTTTTTAAGGTTTTTAAGAATTGATGCTGATGGAATATTTGTGAAAGTATAGCTCTCACGTTTTCCAGTCACATAGTGAGGAAGATACTTAATGTTAAGATCTTCCATTTTCTTGATAAGAACTATCATCAACTTTATCATTTGCTGGAACGTACAAGACTTTACATTATTACTTCCTGAGAAGAATCGTGCAAAGACCATAGTTACAACTTTAATAGTAAAGTTATGCAATTGATAATTCTTGAGATACCATTCGTATTCTTCATCCGAAATGACGATATTGTTTCTTCGACAAATCGTTTCAATAGCATCATCGTTACCATAACGGTTGAGAATCAAAATGCTTTCATCAATGTTCTTGTAGAACATATCGAAAATATCCGATTCTGACAATGCATCTTCATCATCGTTTGAGTTATCGTTATCGTTGATACGGTAACAATCGAACGGATTGTTCGCTTTAATCTTGTATTTCAAAATACTTTCACGAGATACTACAGTAATCAAGTTGATGATCGATTGATTCAAATCAAACTTAGGAACGATAGTTGTAACAATCTTAACAACAAAATCGTCAATTACTGATTCTCTTGTATCGTTGTACATCGGGAAATTTTGCCAAATCAATTTGTTTGATGGTTCTGTTTTACGTACGATTTTATCAACGTACTTGTAGAGTTTATTCATCAAACTCTTACAATCTGTACCAACAACTACGATTCTAAAAATTGCATCGAAAACAGTGTACATGAAGGAGAAAACTTCAATGTTTTTATCACTGTTCACATAAATGTAATGAGTAGCCAACGGTATGGCAAACTTTGTCAATATAGAAATAACATAGAATAGTTTAAACTGCTCGTTTGTGAAAGTAGAACCAGGTTCATATTTTTCGCTTTCTTTCTCATCAACAAAGATTTTGTAATGTGCTTCAACATACTGTTTAACCAAGTTTATAAAAGCTGGAGTAAACAATGTTGAAATCATGAAGTTGATGAAAGCTTCATACTTACCAAAATCTCGTTTCGCATCAGCTCCATACTTAGATAGATCTTTTTCATCATCTATTTTTGCAAAGAGTTTGTTATCGATTGACTTTTTGATACTGAAATAAGATAGTATTACTTGTTGGGCGATTTGCGGATCCAAAGACAATATTTTGTTATTATCTTTAACCATAGTGTTTGCAAACATTGCATAAACACGCTTTTTACCAATAGCGAGTTTAAACGTATTATATACTGCTAGTTTTTCATCATTGAAAATCTGATCGAAATTTATGACTATGTTTTTGAATTTCTCTGTGAAATAATTCACGTTCTGTTTCTTTTTAATTTGTGCTGTTTTTGTAGACATTTATTTCGAAACCTCCTTAATCTTTTTCGAGTTAAAATGCTGGTTAGAGCAAACATCCAACCAGCTTTTTAAATATTATTTCAGCAAGTACTTAACCAATCGCATCCATATTAAACCAGAGAATGTGGACGCTGATCCAAATATGACTGCGAATGATAATATGTATAGAATGAATTTTGCTTTACCATTATTGATGAATTTTTCGATCGTGAAAGAGAAAGCTATTGCCATGATTGCTCCCATTGCAACAGATATTACTCCTGTGATCGCTATTGCTAAAAACAAAGCTAATACTTTTATAAGAATCAAAACTGTGGTCATTTCTAAAACCTCCCACCCTTTTTATTTCTTAATCAAAACTGGATCGATGTTGAAAATCTTTTTGTCTTTATCGAACGTATCGTTCAATGGACAAATATAGTGTGACATACCAGGAGCACCAGCAGATTGTCCTTCAACAAGACAAACATTTCCAAGATAATCAATCGGGAATTGTCGCAATTGCATACTTACTCGTTTTGATTTCTCAGATGGTGATCCAGGACCAGTTTTGGTAGCCATAAGCAATGTATTAGCCAATGCGTCATCGTTAGGTTCATTGGAATATTTTGCAATAGTCATTCCTGTTTTTTCTGTTGATATTTTACCAATAATACTATTTAGAATTAGAGTTGATTTGATTTTAAATACATCACAAAGTCCATCAAGTGTCTTATATTTTTCAGGGGTGTTAATAAAACGATAAATTTTTTCTGTAAACATCTTGATGAAAGGTGAGATTAGATATTCAGACAAACGAATACGTTTATTCTGAAGTCCATCATCTTTTGAAGTCAAGGTTGCGTAGTTTGTAAAAATCCATCTAGTTACAGCGAAAATATTATTTCTTTCTGTACCAGGAACTAATTGTTTGATAAGATCTCTTGTGTGATAATCAAGTGAGCTGTTAAAAGTCTTTAACAACGCCATACCTTTTTCCAAAGATTTTTGAATAGAAAGTGTTTCGCCAAGTAATGAAATCCATTTTACCGGATTGCGAATGTAATTCATATTCATTGTGCGTTTTTGTGTTGCTAAGATAGTTGCCACGAACTGTCTAAGAACGCTGTTTGTATTAAATGGTTGTTGTTTAACTGCTAAGAATACTGAACCAAACTTAAAGATGTATTTATCTTTAGGAATGTTCGAACCAATGTCTCCACTATATAGTGAGATATATTCATCTACACCAAAGTATTTCAATGTCTTGTAGAAACCATAGCATGCAAAGTAATACAATAGTACAGGAACAGCTTTCTTTGCTGTGCTATAAATCATAATCTTTGATGTCGTGTATCTCTGTCCATAAATATCTGTAATAACAGCTTTTTCTCTCAAGAACTTAATAGCTCTTGTGATTGTTTTCAAAACAAGAGTGTTTTTCTTGGTAAATGTGATAGCATCGATAATCTGTAACGGACAAGAATACTTGTTACCTCTAATAAGGTAGTGCGAGTTGTCATACAGCATCGGTACCCAAATTGAGAAACTCTGTTTAACAGTTTGACCACCAAAAGAGCATTCGAAATCGAATATTGCTTCTTTGGCATATGTATTGTTTACATTAATTCTTATTTCGTTTTTCTTTGTGTTTGTAGTATCATCAGACTTATTCAATTCAATCATTTTTGAACGAATGTTCTGATAATGATAGCCCATGTATTTTACATATTCTGGAGCAAGCTGGACGACAGCTTTACATGCTTCATCGATGTATTTGGCCATCTCATCATTTTTTCGAATACCGTAGATTAGATCATCATTAAATTTCCCATCGTTCATTTTCGAGAAATTCGCAATCAAATCGAGCATTTATCTCACCACCTTTTTTCTTTTTTTAGCATTTAATCTTTTTCTTTGAGCACTGCTAAGATGCTTCATTTTATCATAAGTGCCTGGTGCACCTTTCATTTTTAATTTTTCGAACGAACTGCTCTTTGGATAATTACCACTACCGAATTCCGGTAATCCTCCAGTAAGCATAGTCATTGCAGCAAGAGCACTTGCAACTCTTTTGTTCATTTATTCTCCTCCCGACTTTATTTTAAATACACCACATTTCAGGATGCTTTTTATTTACGAATTCGTCATAATTCTTTTTGTCCATTACTATAATTGCTTTCCATACAGCAACAATGTAAACATCGTCTGTAGGTACATTACGAATGTTGTAATCGATAAAATTATCATTTGATTCCCAAATAGGATGAGATGCTTCAGGATTTATTCTTGAAGCGTCCATAAATGTTGAAGCGGAATGTTGCGCTTCGAAAATATTTCTGAACGATTTGTAATCTCTTACATAACCATTCTCAGTCGGCGGTGGAGATTCAAAAAGTGTATTGAATGTGAGTTCATGCTCACCGTATGTGTTAGTGATATGGTTTAGTCTATCGACTAAGAAAACTATCAACTGTGAGCGGTAATCATCGTCTTTCTTATTGAAGTGTAATACTTCCAAATCAACTACTACTGTTTGATGAATCAGATCTATCATTTAGCTCTCCTTTTCTTTGTGGTTCTTCTTTTATTAGAAACTTTCTTAGGATGTTCTATTTGCTCAGCAGTCAATTGTTCGTCTCTAGACGCTAGCGTCTTAGCGGCATGTCTACTCATTATAGCACGTTGTCTATTCATAATGCGATGACGTACATCACGTGGAGTTTCTTCTGCCAAAGCACAAACTTCTGGTTGTTCTTCGGTTTCTTCATAAATTTCATTGATGTTTTCTTTCAAATACTTTTGAAGTAATAAATAACCCTTAGTGTTTGTTTTCTCAGAAAAACCACGGAATGTGCTTCTACGAGGTATAGCTTCAATGTTTCCATTGTCATCAGATTCAATAACGATAACCCAGCCGAACGCATGTAAAATCATGTTGATAAACCATAAAAGTTTTGCCTTTCTAAACTCTTCCCATTGGATCCGAGCAAATTTTGACATCATACTTTTTACCTCCAAAAATAAATCGACATAAACAAACGAAATAATATATAATATTTGTAAATGTCAATATCAAAATATACAAATGAAATCGTTTTTAAATAAAAAAAAATACTGAGGACATTTCTGCCCTCAGTTTTAAAGTGTTTATTTTTTAACAACAACGATGTTGTTATCGCGAATGTAATCATCCATGAGTTTTCGACATTCGATGTCGACTCGTTCATTTCCTTCTTCTCCGGAATGCCCTTGTACTTTCTCATAGAAGATTTTACGCTGCTGGTTTAAAGCCTTTAACTCTTTCCATAAATCGAGATTTTTAATCTCACTCTCATTTCCTTGAGCGTCTTTCTTCACCCATCCATTGGCTTCCCATTTCTTAGACCAGAAAAGTATTCCAAAACGAACATAATCAGAATCCAATACAATAGTACACCATTTGTCTTTGGGGATACCCAATTTATCGAGATATTTTATGGCATTGATGACAGCTGTAAGCTCCATCATATTGTTTGTGGCGTTATCTGCAGCTTCGCCGTAAATTTCATTGGAAGTTTGGTCATAAAATGCCCAAGCTCCAATGTATCGTTTTTGTTTTTCAGTTTGGAGAATCCTTGAACCCCCATCGGTGTAAATTCGTTTTACACACTCCGGAGGTTTAAACATTCTCTTCGGTTTGTCAAAGTCGCTTTTAGAATCGGATTCTTTGAATTCGGAAGGAGACCATTGAATTTCTCCTTCCGAATATTCAACTTCTTTCATCTGTTTTGTAGCGTTCCTCAGGCTTTGTTTCAGTTGTCTTTTTCATTCCGGACGCTATTTTATCAGAATCCGGAATTCCAAATATCGATTTAATTATCGATATCAACAACTTCATTTCTTGCCACCCTTACCCTTCGCAGGAAGCGGTTTCTTTTTTGTGTCTGAGGATGAGGACGACTTTGACTTGCTTGGCATTTTGTCGATCTTGTTGATAAGCTTCGAAGCAGTGTAGCCAATTGCACGACCGAAACTTACTGAAAGCGACATTGTGCAGAAAGTATCGATCCAAGTGTCAACATCTGCTACGGTGTGACCAAGAGCTTTCCAATAATGCTTTCCCATCTTTGCCTTCACACGTTTGTTAACCGCTTTGAGTTTAAGTGTGAGTTCGGCTTTTTGCTTCTTGGTCAGCCAGCGATTTTTGAACTTCATGGCGATAGAATGGATTTCGTTGAGGTCAGCTTCGATAGATTTATCGCAATTCATATTGACCTTGATGTATTTTTCAATACGATTGCAAATTTTGTTACCAAGGTCATATCCAAGATATCCACCAATTGCACAAGAAGAAGTATAAGCAACTCCTTTCACAACGCCTTTCAAAACTGTTTTCTTGTCCATAATTTTCCTCCTTATTTGCTGGACTTTTCAGATTTTTTGATATTTTCGATAACACGGTTAGCAAGCTCTTGCGTACCAGATGAAATTGCTCCAGCGATAACACCACGACCGAAGCATGTCAAACCATAAATGACACGCGCTCCAATTTTGTGAGCTTTTTCATGTTTCTTGATTTTTTCGGCGAGTTGATCCATGATGTTCTGCTCGTCTTCCGAAAGCGGCTTAATCTTTGACATATGTTCCCAATGAGCATATTCTTTCTTCAGTATTTCGAATTTTGAATCGTATCGAGCAACACGGTTCTTCATTTCGTCGGTAGACGGATCGAGGTAGCAGCTACCAAATGCCCAGCCGTAAATACCAACTTGACAAACCCCGTTCCAAAATTTGATTGCTCGAATTTTATTTTGAGCATCGCTTTTCTTTTCAGCCATTTTATTCCTCCTTTGTGGCTTTATTATCTTTAGGTTCAGATAATTTGTCCAAACCTTTACATAATCCATAAGATGCAACGCCTGTCAACCAACACTTTCCACCAGTCATCACACGTCCGAGTATTGTGTATCGTCTGTCTGTAGATTCAACTTTCTTTTTCATCTCCAACATTCGATCAACATCCTCTTCAGAAAGCGATGATTCTGATGGTGTTTTGTGTTTTAGTACAAGCGTAACATATTCTTCACGCATAGCAAGATATTTTTTATCTTTACGCACAAAGAATGATTTATCTTTTTCTGTTCTCAATGTGAACCAAGACATTAAACCAAGTGAAGCCAACCCAATGACTCCTTGGCCAATTCTTGCAGTTCGCTTTGAAATTAATGGATCTTTTTTATCCATATGTGATACCTCCATTATTATAATATGTAACCTATTCAGTTTCTTCTTCAGATTCAAAACCCAATTGGTCAGAATTAATTTTCTGAATTTTCTTTTCAATATCGGGGTCCGAAGGTTTCTCCAAATCATCACTGAACACGATTATCTTGTATTTCAATCCTAACTTTTCAAGAATAGTTCTGAAACGACCGATGGACAACTGACCATTAGGCGACTTTTCTATTGCACGGCGCATGTTGTTCATATCACTATCGTTGTCGAACAAACTTCTGAACATTGTTTTTGTAAAACCTTTTAACAATTCCTTTACTATGATTAACGGGGCATCGTCACCAGGATGTACTTCCAAATCCAATTCGTCGGATTCATCAGCAATCTTCACGGGCTTTTCGATTGTTTTGAGTCGATTCAATTTGTTTAAATCCACTCTACGGATATACAAGTATTCGTCAATAACATAGAGACAATTCGTGTTTGGAACTTCTTTCATTGTTTTGACTTTTCCTATATATTTATAACATCCGATGTCTAATCTCAAGTAATCATTTTTGCTTATTACTATATCGTTTGTCTCTGGTATGTATTCAACCATTTCTTAATTAGACCTCCTTTCTAATAGTTCAGTTAATATGTGATGATTAATTAATTCCAAACTCGACTTGTACAAGTCATTCAATACTGAAAGTAAAACTGAACAAAATGATTTGTATTCTGTTATTGTACAACAACCAATAGTTCCAGTCAACGTTTTCAAAACAATTCCTGGATAACCCATTCTTGTCTTGAAATCATTTATAACTGCTGGTTGTATTGTTAAATAGCTCCGCTTCATTCCAATTCTCGGATACATTATTGCATGCAAACTTCTGTATTTATCCGAAATCTTATATGGATTTTTGTTTTCATATTCAAATAAATTATTTTTAATTTCTGAATCTTCAAACCAATTTAAAGATTCTCTTACAACCCTTTTAACTTCCCCAATATCTTCATATGATAGATAAACATTATTTTTGACTTTTGGTGAATCTTTATTTTCAAAGTCCACAGTTTCAATGATTATCATATCATTCGTTGTTCTGAAGCTAAATGACGGGAAGCCTATCACACCACCTTTACTTCGTTTTGAAGTGAATTCGTGTTTGTATGGCTTATTTTTATTGGTTTTTGGGTCATTTGAGTACAAAACTACACGATGTTTGATACTTATTGACCCAAAATAACCTATGTTTTTGTAAATACTGTCGATACAATCGATTTTACCCATAACTCATTTCCACCGCTTTTTTACAATATATTATTTAAATAATTGTTGACCTCTTCATAAGTTACTTCCTTACGATTTATCTGCTTAGATTTTATCTTAAGAGTTTGCATTCTCATGAATCTTTGTCTATCCATAGATTTGAATCCGAGATCCACAAAGTCATAATAATACAATTCTACTCCTTCGATGAAACGCAAGCGTCCAATCATCTGTGATGCAGTGATGTTAGAAGAATAAGGAACTAAGCATAATACAGCTTTAAGGTTTTCCAAATCCAAACCAACTCCACCGCTCTGAACAGTTGTAAATATCAAACGATTGCGTAATTGACCAAGTCGCTCTTTCTTTTTACCACTAGCAGTAGTATAATTACCAATATTCAAAGATTTGTTTTCTTTTTCGTACAGAGCTTCAAGCTGTTGTTTAAAAACTGTTATGTGCTCAAGTTTTGCAAGGTACACTAGGATTTTATAGTCACTATCTTCATCCAATAACGGATCAAGGAGCATCTTTGTTAATCCAAGCATATACATTTGCTTATTAGGATTGGAGAATATGTAGTTCCAATAAAGAACTGCTGACAAACCCTTCGATGTATAGCATCCAGCTTTTTCTTCTTCAGAAGGATATGTATTGTAATCTACCAATCTCAAATTAGCATAATTATTAACACTTATTGTTTTCGTACCATAGACACAAATGTCTTTGGTCATTTTATCAAAAACACGTTTCTCATTTCGAGTAGTTCTCGATGGTGTAGCTGTAAGTCTCCAAATGTTTTGAACTTGAACATCGGATTCAATGTTTACATTCTGTGCCCAGTTCATATGATATTCGTCAAAACATAGAATACCAATACCTAAATGGTCGAATAAAGGATTCAGTGTTCCGTATTTTTCTATATAGGATGACAATGTTGCTGATGTAGAAATAATAAAAGCATACTTGATGTTTTCTCTTCGCTTGTTAAGTAACATGTGTAGATTATCTACACCTTTGCGAATAATTACACCATGATTTTCTTTTGTGCAATCTGTGTATTCTTCGATTTTGTCTAACCATTGATCACACAATGTTTCTGAAACAATAAACATTGGCTGTTTTAACTTATATGCTCCAAAAATACTACAGATAGTTTTACCAATACCTGTAGACAATGCAAGAAGTTTATTATAACCAAGTTTATCAGAAATCAAGAAATCCACGGCTTCGACTTGAAATTGATTTCTTAAATTGTATTCTTCAGACAAAGTGTAATTTACAACCCGTGGAGTTATAACTTTGTCAGTCATATCAACAATCTTGTAAATCACATTATTTTCGTAAAGTTTTTCAGTTATTGCTTCTAACGTAAAACCTACTGGAAGAGTCAATGTTTTATTTTTCTTGTTGTATCTATGCAAAAAATCTTTTTTGTTTACATGACCACGAAACTCTTCAAAAACATGATACATATTATCCAATTTAGGACAAGTGCCTTCGACAGTTCGAGTTTCTTTATTCCAACGAGATTTATAATACGGAAACAGTTTAAAACAACTATGGTATTTATAGATTGTTACGTTCTTATCATCCATGGTTATTTATCACCTTTGTAGCCAACGACGTACCCAAACAAATTCAAAGTTGTATAAATTTCGTTGTCTTTTGTACGAGTTATCATTACTGAACCAGGACGTAAACGCAATGTGACAGATTCATAGTCATAGCCAAATTTATGAACTTTCCAATATTTTGGCAAACATTGTCGTTTGGCAACATTGACGTTTTTAAAGAACTTATTGCGGAGTGAATCATATACATCTCTGCTCAATTGACGCACATCATCTTCTCGACGCACGATACCTGATAACCATTCAGTTTGTACTTTGCTTTTAATATGAGGTTGCATCATATAAATGAATTGATCGATGTTATCGTATCTATTATCTATCCAGACTGCCGCAGTACTTTGAAATTTATATTGTGGAAACGTGTCATCAAAATTTTTCACAATTTTAAACGTATATCGATTATCTTTTAAATATTTGTAATTTTTCGTGGTAAGTAGATTTGTAATGACTTTTAAAAATTCATTAGCAAGTTTATCGACTAGGCGATTATAAATTTGCTGTTTTTCTTTTTCGCTTTTAAATACACGTGTTCCCATAGTAAACCTCCTAATTATATGCGATTTCCATATATTCGAATAACCATTCGAATTTTGTTTTCGGAACGAATGTTTTGAAAATCTATTTCGCTAAACGTCATTAAAAATCGTTTCTTTTTATTTTTATCGTACTTCAATTTGAAAGTACAATCGTCATTTTCAAAATATTTATTTATTCGTTCTTTTAGAACTGAGTTAAAAATCTTTTTGAATGTTGAATCTGTAATGTCGACATAATCGTTCGGTTCGACATTAGCCATCAAATCGTAAACAGAATCGAAATCTTTCATAAGATATATGACCACGATTGATTTATCTACAGAACCAAATTTATGAATACAATAATCGACAGTACATTTCATATCTTTACGGTTAATAAAATTATTATGTTTTGAAAAATCAATAATATATTTGATAAACTCATCAGCCATTATATTTGCAACTAATCTATATATTACTTCATCGCCGTAGTTTTTGGACATTGAAGCGGCACCTTCTAATTCTTTCAACATGTTTTTCTTCTGTTTCATAGTACTAAACTCCTTTTGAACGGGGCATTATAATTTCCCCCTGTACTATATAAATATATAAATATAAAAATAATAAATTATAAAAGCAGGAGACGAACTCCTGCTTTTAGTTTATTTCTTTCCTTCCATTTCGTTCCACTTAGCGATAATTTCTTTAATAACAGCTTTAATGTTGTCAGGGAATGTAATATAAGACGGTGTAGATCCAACCCAATAATTGTTATCGGGACCGTACCACACATCACTCAAAGAAACATCGAGTGTAGACTTAGATTTCTGGAGTTTATTCTTAACAAAATTGTTCTTTACGAATTCACGTACATACTTGCGAAGCTTAGGAACAGCTGCGCTTTCGTCATATGTATAGCAACCATCTTCGTCTTCAGCATACATATCTGCAGCTGAGATTTCGAATCCTAATACACACGGAGCGAATAACACGATTTTATCATCGTCAACGTTAATGTTGCGACGAGCCATTTCGTAAGAAGCGTTAAGGACAGTAGTGTCATCGACATATTTCTTGAAGAAATCTGCAAAATATGGCAAAATATTTTCTTTGCCGATAATCTTCTTCGCACCATCAGAATATTTTTTGCCCATTTCAATGAAATCTTTCTTAACATTCATCAAGAAATCATTGATTATTCCAATGTCTTTATTGCTCACGCATTCTTTTATGAATTTCAAGAATTTTTTGCGTTCGACAACACCAACAATCACACAAATTATCCACCAAAGAATAGCTACAGCAATAGTAACACCGGTGACGATCGTTACTAAATCTTCTTTAGAGTTAGAATCTTTTGCAGGAATGTTTTCGACGATTCCATGTTCAGCAATATTATCGATGTTTGAAACTTGATCACCATTCACAAGAGCATTCTCTTCAGCTGTGAATTCGCGAGTTTGCTTTACGTTCAATGTGAAGTATTCAAACTTGTTTCCACTTTCAGGAGCAACAGCAGAAGCAATATCAGCTTCAACCGTGAATCCATTCTGCTCAGTAGTTTCATTAAGCTTGTTTACAACCAAATCAACAATCGATTTGAAATCTTTTATGCGTTCTTCCATAGGAATATCATCATTGCTAAGACGTTCGCGACGATTATCGTTGATGTAACACTTGAAGCTTATCGGCAGATGATAAGTGATCTTGTCACCAACCTTTACTGTGTTATCATGATTCTGAAGAAGAATCGATTTGAACAACCAAACACAATACTCTTCTTTTTCAGCATCTGTAAGTTTGTCAAGAAGGTCAAACGGAGACGGAGTTACAAATTTGAGCAACAAGGGTGAAAATTGATCTGTAATCTTGACGGATCCCGTCATAGAATTACAGAAGTTACAATATTTCTCCCAAGGATCAGAATAGCATTTTACAATGGCTTCTGTGTTCTGCTCAACAAATTTCTCGAGAAAATCTTCTCTACTATTTATAATTTTGAATTGCATAACATTACCTCAATTAAAGTATATTATTTTGTCATGTGCAACCATTCGATATTTGTATAGATAATGTTATAAACACATATAAAATGCTTAAAAATATACTCAAAAACCTTGTTATAGAGATTCATAATGGTATTTGTTTCACCAAAAATCATTTCTTCATTGTTGAAAAGTTTTATAGAATTCTTGAGATCGTATACGTCATCAAAATAATATCTCTTAAGAGTGTCAGGTTTAGCATTACCAATATCTTTCTTATCGATAAGAGTCAACGATTTATTGATGTGTATCCAACCACTATTGTGGATAAGTGTTTTCAATGTCATCACATCAGAACGAATATGCATCGATGTCCAACTATAATGGTTCAACATATCACGAATTTTACAAAATGTGTCATCCGTTATTTTTTTATCTTTGATTACTTCAAGCTTGCTGAATGTACTGCTAACGTAGTTTATATATTCATCGAATTGGAAAATCATATCTTTTAATAAAGACAATGTATTTTCTATATCTGGAAGTTTCAAGAACAATTGCTTAATTAAATTGAATTGCTTATGGAAATCGTTTTTGCTTATCTTACTAGAAGATCCAGTTCCAAACAATAAAGTTTTTATGATGCTGACTACATTGTCATCTATAAGATTCGGAGAAACTCCGTTTTCTTTCATCTTTGTTTTGAAAAATGTTTCGAATCTATCTCTGATATTCGTGGATTTTGTCAGAATATCGTCGTATATATTTTTCTCTTTCATTAATATTCCCCCACAAAAAAAAAACAAAAAAGAGACGCAGTTGTTTTGAACAACCACGTCTCTTTTAATTACAAGTACGACGAATAATCGTTTACGTCGTAGATCTGTCCCGATTCAAATCCATCGGGGCATTCGTAGTCGGCGTCCACATGGGACACATCCATGTTCGACACCGGTTCATCGAAATCAGTTATACGAAAATTCGTATTCTCTGTTTCCATAGTTTCCTCCTGTCATGATTATAATATGTAATCACGATAAGAAGGTTAAATAACTTAACGTTGCATGTAAGCAGCACCGGTTTCTAACTGACGTCTCTGGATTTCCTCAACGTCGATATTTGGTGAGAACAATGTGATCATGTTACCAACATTAATCAAATCGCTTACTGTTTCAGTAATGATGTTCAACAAGCACTTGTCAGTGTTTCTAGGAACGATCAAAGTTGTACACTTTTCTGAATCCAAGCAATTAAACGGTTCCATCTGATTACTCATGATGTTGTAAATTACCGGAGATTCGGAAGTAATACACTCTTCCCATTTCTTGAAAGCCTTTGTAGAATCACGATACATATTGTACAACGCATAGCGATATGCATTACCAAATGCAAATTCAATAGCTTCAAGAATCACTTCAACAATGTGCTTAAGGTTATCAAAGTTTTCAGCGGCTGTAATGTTGATTTTGATCTTGTAAATATCATCAAGAACACGGTCTGTCAAATCATAGAAATTATTGTAAATATAGTGACAGATAGCCATATTACCACCGATAGATACACCGCCACTCTTAATGGCAGCAGCTACAGCGGCAGCAGCATCTTCTACTACAAGACGTCTTGAAAGTTTTGTCTTTTCTGAACGTCCGCCACAATAATAGAATGTTGTACGAGCCTGAAGATTATCGATTCTTCCAAACAAGTCATCTGCGGTATAATCTGTTCTGTGATGCTTAATTCTCTTAAGCTTTTCAGCCTGAGATTTCAAATCTTTGATCAATGCATCAAATTCTTCTGTATCAGGTTTACAACCAATGAAGTTTGTTTCTGCCTTTCCAGAAGATATGTGATCACAAGTACCAAGCATGTTTTCAAGCTGTTGTTTTCTAACATTCTTGTCAGGAGACAATTCTGTCATCTTTGTGAGTTCTGTGCTGAAGGGATGTGACTTAGTCATAAGACGGAGATCACTAAACCTGAACTGCTCTTCGATTTCCTTATTCTTAAGAATAATTGCACAAATGTTTAACTTGTGAGGTTTAGCAGCAGGATTTGCTTTAGGATCAGCAATGTCTTCACCAAGTTCATTATAACGAGTACCTTCAATACATTCACGAAGATATTGAGCAATGTTGTAATTGTATGAACTAGCAACAAGGAGCAATGGTTGTTTAAAATCAAATGCTACAGATTCAACAATTTGCTTCAAAGCAGGAAGATCTGTTTCAAGAAGCATACCATCAAACATAGCAACCAAAGGTTTATCTGCTTCCCATGTGAAATGATCAGCAGAATTATTCATTCGAGATTCATCCAACGGACCAACAGGAACGATAAACGCGTTTGTACCTTCAGAATATTCTTCTTCAGTCTTTGACATTGTAACAATTACGTTTCCTCGTCCATCCAACTTATCACGATACAATTCGGCAATCTTTTGACCTGTAACATAGTCATTATTTGCAGAAATAGTCGCTACCTTTGTGAGCCATTTAATAATATCGTCTTCGTCTTCTTTTGAATACGTTCCGTCAGCATTCGGTTCAGGGAATTTCTTCTGGTAAGCTTTATTGTCGGTAATTCCTTCAATAATATTCTTTACACAAATGTTTGTGATATTCTTGATACCTACCGGAGAGAATGTCCATTTGCCTTGTTTTGTGTCATTGAAAATTTCGATATACTTCTTAAGAAGAGCATGTTGAATCGGAATTCCAGATGATGTAGAATCGCCAACTTCAGACTGCATATACTCAGAAGCTTCACGAATAATCTTAAAAATTCCATTAGGAATCGGTTGTGTGAATTTCATGTTCTGGAGAATAGTGAAACCATCACGAGTATAATAAACAGGAACATTGCGATCGGGTTGTGTCTGGATCAATGTACCATCAGCATAAGGTCCAATTGTATGACCAATAGCTGTTTCTGCAGCAGCAGAAATGTTTAGAATCTCGTCGACCACAGCATCATTCTTCAAAATATTCGGTTTAGAAGTTTTGTATTCATTCTTACCGAAACCAATGTCGGAAATAGCCATATCAGAGAAATCGCCAGTGAACTTAGAAACCACGTTAACATTTTCGGGATTCTTTTTCATATTCTCGAATTCTTCTTCTATTTTTTCCATTCTCTTTCCTCCAAAACACCCTTAGTGTTTTTAGTAATAGTGATTGATTTTAGTTTGCCTTTTGAAATATCATAATCGATGTTATTCGTATCACAATATTCCTTAATGTGTTCCATTTCATCGCGTTTGATGCTGGAATTCAATTCAACGTCAATTTGTTTTGTTTTCTTGTCTTGTACAATTTGATCTATTTTAAAATCATTAGTCATCTTTCCACAACTTTCTTCAAAATTGTGTAAAGCGATGTAATGATTTGTAAAGTTAACATCATATGGGCTTTCTTGCTTTCCGTTGGGATTGATGATAGCATCGGCAATACTTACGATGAAATCAATAAGCGAAAGACCACTTCCTTTCTTCATATTAAGTATCTACCCTCAATATATTTTTAAATTGAAATAGTATTACACCAATTATTGTTTACCGTATTTTCTATTCATTTCTTTTAAGAATCGATCATCTAGCTTTGTTGTTTCGTTTTTGGTATATGCATTTATTGTACCGTTCTGTTTAAAAGCAGCATATGAACGATCTATGTTTTCAAATTCGTTATTTACTATGTTTTCAAATGTCGGTATATCCAACGTTAATAATTGTTCGAATGTAATACGTCCCTCAAGCAATTTTGACGCGTTCAAAATATTTTGCATAATGCGATCTGCTTGTCGATCCATTACTTCGCGTTGTACCTTTTGTTTAACGGTATTCTTAGCAACCGAAAATAAGTTGTTAGTTACTTTCGGTTCTTCTTCCGGTTCGTCTTCAGCAATAGAATTTTTTATTTTGTTTCGATCGTCGTCTGTTTTCTTATTTAGCGCAGCAGTTTCACGTTCTTTTATACGAATTCTTGCCGCGCGATCGTAAAAAAAAGCGGCTCCGGTTCTACCGGAATATTTCCTATTTCTGATTCACATGTAGGTTCGGCACATATGCCACCATTGATTGCGTGTCGAATACCAGTTACTCGGATAAGTTTATTCAAGTTCTCATCGTTCAAGAATGTTCTATAGTCTTCAGGTGAAAGGTTGTAAATGCTATTGATAATAGCAGGTTTTTCTGTAAATTCAACAAAAGAAACCTGAGCTTTGTTGTTTTCTTTATCTTCACCAATAACTCTAGCAACAATCAATGATTTGATGTAAAGATATGAACGAAGTTCGATAAGTTCCTTAGTCAAACCAAATGAAGAATCGATGTAAACTGTTTCACCAGATTCAGGATCAGTGTATGAAAGATCTCTATCCTTGAAAGTAACAATCATTTCTTTCATAGTGTTGAGAGCATCAAGTACTGTCGGAATCTTAAGATCGTAAATGAATGAAGAATTCGGCAAAGTTCTCTTTGTACGGTATGTTGATTTTGCAAGATCAACAATCTTTTCTTTCTGGAATTCTTGATATACTTTGCTTGATTCACTTGCATCCAAACTAGATCCATGTTCGATGTAATGATTTAATTGATTAATGTTAATGTTATTATTCAACAAGAAGCACAAATCTTTAGAATTTACTTCGCGCTTGTTAAGAGTTCCACACTTAGGACAAGGAATTTCAAAAGCATAATTCTTGTGGAAACTAGCAACATAAGCAGCAAAGAATAATTGTTGGAAATCAGGGAATGAAATGATCTTACCGAACAAATCTTCATAAGACGGTTTCATTTCATAACCAGATACACGGATTATATGCTTATAGAACATTTCAAGTTCTTTTTCTCGTTTCTGAATAAACAACAAATTCTTTTCGTATGTATAATCCTGAGCATTAGGATCGAGATCAGCAAGTTTATCTTCAATAGCACAAATGTCACGAACATCTGGCCATGAGAAAGCGCTCATTGTAATAACTGTTCCAGAGATAATAAAAGGTACAACTGCCATAGTAGGCTGTAATGTCGGGAGAACAGTCTTTAAATAAATATCTTGTCGTTCTTGTTTTGTTTTTAAATCGATATTCGCAGCTTCGATATTCGTAGTATCTTCAACATTCATATTGCGAAGAACTTTTGCTGTCTTAGCGCTACGAATCTTAAAAGCATTGATGTTTCCATCGCCACCATAATACTGATAATCTTTCTTCTTAGGTTCTGCAGTAGTTCCATCTTGTTCAGAAGTAGTTTCAGTTTCTTTTGTTTCTGTTTCAGAAGTTTGAATTTCTGATTCTTTAACAATAGAAACTTCCATCTTTTCAGATGACTTATCTTCTTCAGTAGGTTTCTTAGCAGATTCATCTTCGTAAGCATTATCGATAGTTTCGTTTATTTCTTTGATATCTAGATTCTGGAATTCTTCTTCAGAATCATCTGCAACATCGGCTTCGGCATTTTTCATGATAATGTCTTTATTGCTTTGATAAAGTTTTTTATCCAAATCATCAGCAATTTCAACATTTTCTTTTACCGTTATCGGTTTGACAGTATTTTTCTTTTCGAGTTCTGTAGCTTCTTTAGGTGTCAAAATTTCAACACCTTTAGATTCTGCAGGTTTCTCTTCAACTTTCGGTTCTTCCGATTTTGTTTCAACTTCGACCGAAGGCGCAGGTTGTTTTTCAGTTTCATTTATAGATTCTGGTTCTCCAGAATCCTTTGTTTCGATAACTTGCTCTTGCTTTTCGCTAGCTATGATAGAGTTTTCAAACGAATCATCAATAGGTTTAGCTTCATCCACAGCAGGTTCATTTTCAACAACCTCTTCTTTTGGAGTAGGTTTATTTTCATAATATTCCTTTTCCTTAAGATTTGTCATAAGCTTATCTCTTTCAATTTCTTCAAGAGATTTCTTTTTTGGTTGCGAACTTGTATTGTCTGCTGAAGATGTTAATTCTGTAAGAAAATTGTCATTAGCTGTTTCGTTTTCAGGTTTATTTAAATTTTCCATTTTAAACTAAATCTCCTTAAATAAAAAAAAATACCAAATGATATTTCACATTTGGTATTTGGATGTATTTTCAATTAGAACGGATCATAAGATTCAGAATTGTATGAATCTCCAGATCCTCCCGAATTGTTTTGAGAATAAGAAGCAGAATCACCGCCTCTATTTCTATTTCCGCTAAAGCAAGCAGAAATGTATTTTGTAATGCTGTTAACTGCAGCATCCTGGATGCGATACATAATCGGAACCATCGGATTCTGCAATTCTTTAAGAATGTTAATGAAGTCGAATGCCTGGATGTCAGCATAATCGATTTTGTTAAGCTTGCACTTAGCTTCAATCTGTCCACTAGGAACACGACTGTTGAAAACAACTTCGATTGTATCATTCTTCTCATAGTCTGTGTAAGAAACACGAACACGAGGAATTCCATCAAACATTTCTGTGTCAATTGTCAATAGACCGGTAGATACTTCCTTTCCACCATCACGCATAGAAGTTGTAGGAACTTTGATAACTTCATCGACATCATAGTTCTTTCCTTCAGCGAATGCATCACGGCGACGAGCCATCATACCTTCAAGAAGTCTTGACAAGTCAAAAGCTTTGGCATCTGGCAAGTAACAGTTCAAATCAAGAACATTTTCACTTGTGATTCCACGCTTAAAGTGCAATGTCAAAAGACCATTGTAATAAGAAACGTACATCATAGCGTATGCTTTGTCATCGCCAGGTTTCTTATAACTAAAATATGTCTTAGACATCTGAACGCTTAAATGATAAGCGTTATACTTCTTCTTTTCTTCAGCCATTTATTTGCTCCTTTTATTTATTTATCGGAAACCCATCCACAGTGCATCGAAGAGAAATCTTTTCCGCACAAACATAATGAATCTTTACGTAAATTCGCATGCAATCTGTCAACAAGAACCAACTTGAGTTTTTCTGTCACTGCGTATTCATCGACCAACGCATTGAAATGTCCATTGGGCATATCTTTGAACCGTTCGAAATCACAAGCAATATCAAGAATTTCTTTCTGACGTTCCATGTAAGCGTTAATTTTGTTTCTGAGCTTTTCAAGCTCTTCCGGAGTCAACCATTTCTTGTTGGAGTTTATTTCACTGATAGGTTCATCAGCTTCTTCAGTAAGTTCATCACCGTTTTCATCACGATTTCTTAACCAAGCTAAATCGTTTCTACCAATTCTAAATATATGATTCTTCTTTTCAGTTGTGAGGTTTTTGAATTCTTTCACAAAATCAGGATATTTTGCAACGAATTGTTCTTGAGCCTTTCTTTTGCATTCACTATAGCGATTTTCTTCACGCCAAGTGTTCATTGCATTTTCATATTCTTCAAGACGTTGTTTGATGATTTGTTCATCTGTCAAGATAGGTTTAGGTGTTTTCGTTTCTTCGCGTTCGCGAGGACACGCTTCTTCCATTACATCTTCCATGTTTATTGCTCCTTTATTTGTTTTCGTGACATTCGCACGATTCACAATTTCCAGTACAAGTGTTGCCTTCGGCAGACTGTACTTTACGAGGTTCGTTCAATTTTCCATCCATGCTATCACGGATAGATTCATTCGAACGAGCGATCGTTTCATACTCTTTCGGATCTGTCATATAGAACCCTCCTATTTTTATATATCTATATAGTAGATTTTATCATTTTTTACTAAGTAAGCGTTTGTGTTCTTCTTCATAATCTATTGGTGTTAATTTATATTGAAATTCTTTTGATAATTTAAAAACCAATTTCTTGATCATATCATAATATTGCATTTCAAAGTATTCCATCTTGTCAATGCTTTTTATTCTTGATGAAAGATAATATTTTAAAATTAGCTCCAATCGTTTAGGATTGGAGCATTTATAAACGTCTTTTATGTATTTGAGAAATCCAACAGTATCACTATTATTGTATTCTCGCATACGTCTCCAGACGTTGTTACTGATACCAAATTTTAATGTGTCTTCTCCTCTGAAGTTGACACAAATCATATAAAAGTATTTTAATTGTTTTGATTGCTTCGGTATTTTTCTTTTGCGTCCCATATATTATTTATTTTCTATACATTTTCGATTTTGATTGCTACCAATCATTTCTGTGAGTTTCATCTTACTGTCTTCAGCCGACATAATCAAAGACTGTGCTGCACTATCAAGTACTTGAATTGCACTCGATATATCACTAACCATTTGCAATCCAGTTACATTGCTTTCAATCATGTCTAACATATCAGACTTAGCAAACTCGCTATTTGATTCGATTTCGTTTATGATTTCTTCAGAATCCAAAGCAAATTCACCATATAGTTTATACAACGGTTTGACAATTCGAATTTGTTTATTGCCAGCATCAAAGAACGTAATATCTACAATAACTTTCCTCGGATTCAAATACAGAACCATGTAGAAATCTTCATCTAACGTTTTATGTAAATTCGTAAATGTTTTCACAATATCATTATAAAGAATGTCTACAAAATGATCTTTTGCAAGATTATGGAACGGATAGAATGTGTTTAATTTTGTAATTCCTAATGGTTTATCAAGTCGTGTATCAAATATAATTTCTGCAGATTCAAATTGTACAAATACCCATTTGTTAAAGAATGATGTAATAAATTCATTTACAGAAATCAATCTTTTATCAACACAATATGTTTCTTGTAATTGTCCATTGACTAATGTTGAAACGTCACTGTCAAATACCGAATATTCTACAGTCGTGTGCGAATCATATAATGTACCAACTGAACATTCTCTCGTTTCATTTTCATATTTAAATGCTTTCGCATCAAAATGATTGTAATATCTTGGATTGTAATCGTTCGAATAAACGATTTCTTTAAACACAGGATCACTATGTTTATTATCAGAAAAGTTTATCAAACCATACGTGCTTGACGATGAAAGATTTATGTCAACCATTGTTAAACCAAAATCATATAATTTATCCAATTCTGGTTTATTTATATCTTCTTCAACTATACAATGATTATTTGAGAACGCATATGTAGGAATAATCTTTGCCGACTCAATAAATGGTTTAATATTCTTTTTAATGACTTCAACCGAACAATGTTTAGGAAATTCCACATCGCAGAGGTATGTCGTTTTATCATAGACAAATTTACTTGTTTTTCGATTATTGTCAAATGTTTCAATAACCGATTTGTTTGTTATTAAACAACAAATCTTCGTTATGATATTGTTACCATCGATATTATAAACATTCTTATTTTCTTTCAAGAAGAAATGTATATTTCGTTCATATTTCTTAAATCCTAGTTCTTTCATCTTTTCTTCATCTGTTGGGCGATTGTTAAATGCTAAAATGTTGATATTGTTGGTAATGTTCATAATATAAAATATTTTCTCCTATTTTAGTATATTCATTATATATAACTTAAAGAAAAATTAAAAGTTAATGTAGTACGGATTTTCACCCGTACTACATATGGAATTGATTTCTATTTGTTAAATCTTGTCTTATAGCGAATGAAGTTGGGAATCAAATACAAATAACATGTTTTGAAATAATGATTGTAATTCCAAATGTTATTGTTTTTGATCTTATTCATGTTGCGATTATCTTTAACATCATCCAATGGTGTAGTCCAGTTCTTATTAAGAACTGTGCTTTCATCTTCTTCCCAGCAAATGCGATAAATACAAGAAGTCTTTGCGATATTGCTTTCTTTAATCTTCTCGTCATAAACAGGATAATAAATGCTGTTGTCAATTGCTTTTATTGATACGTCGGTTTCCACATTGTAGAAATCAACCAATGGGTATTTGTAAGTTTTCTTCTTGTTGTCAGTATCATAGAAATGTGTACGGAGTTCGATGTAGTTGATCTTTTGTTTGTCGAATATCGCACGCTTGCATGTTTCTTTGAAAGCAGTTTCAAGATGAATAAACAAGAAGTATTGCTTTCTGAGTTTGTCTCTGTAAACTGTTAACAACTCATGATTGTCAACAATGTTATCACTCTTAGTTTTTGTATTTTTTCTGTTTACAAACGTTTTAATAATCTTTTTATGTAGTTTCGAAAGCTTAGGATTCATAGACTCCCATGGCTCGAAAACTTTCAAATACATGTTGTTTTTGGTTATAATCTTCTGGATCAGTTCAAGATGTCGTTTCTTCAAACCTCCGAACAATCCAAACTCAATAGGTACACGCAAAACAAGATTCTTAAAATCACTGATGACATATCGAGTCAAGTTGAACTTTGACAAAAGATTACGCTCTTTTCTCTTACCGTTGTTATTCGGTCGTCGGTTATTGCTCTTATTACGATCCGACTTATAGTTCCTTGACTGTTCATGGTGATGATGTTTTGTGGTTTTTCTACTTGGCATTTTGATTTACCCTCCTTTAATACCATTTAGAATTTAATTAATGAAGAAATTCCTAATTTCTTCGTGTTGCTTGTTTCATCAATGTAAGAACATGGTGAAAGTAGCAATGATGGGAAAAGACTTGTTAATGGTTGTAAATGTTTTTCACACATAGGATCAATCGATATGAATGGAACTATCCACTCTGGTACAGCAAGGGTATCCCCATATGCCGGAATTGCGAATTTTTTCAATCCAAATCGTGAAAAATCCCAACCATTAGCTTTAGGACGGAATACATATTTACGTATCCGTTCTTTTATATCATTAAACTTTTCTGGAATCCTATCCAAATCAGCTTCTGATATCAATGTGGTGTCAAATACATAGATTGCATCACCAGGAGATATGTAATCTTCAGGATACAAATCGTTCCATATAATTGACGCTCTAACATTTGAAGTCGTTTCTGGATCTTTAATGTTTTCGGCACCATTGAATTTAGCATAAATACCAAACTCTTTATTTCCAGAACGAAGTTCTTGTTTAATATGATCTTGCAGTTTTACTACATCTGAGAACACAGTTATCGGATTATATTTTTCTGCATGAAGCACATCATCTTGAATAATTCGCAATGTTTCTGACGCAACATACTCGTTTAAACTAGCAGAACCTAATGCTCTACCTGTAATCGCAAGTTGTTTTTCTTTAGGAAGAAGTTTTCCCTCCTGAATTGTTTGAATACCAATATAATTCTTTTTGACGTTGAATAGAAGTACAATTGGGAAGAAGAATTCATTTTTCATATACATGTAGAACTTTTCTCCTTCGTTGTATTGATTACATGACTTAACGAAATTCATACAACATTTATCCATAAGATCAGATACCAATGTAAAGTACACCATAACCATACGGATTTTTGTTGAATCATCTTTCATCAAATCTTCACGATTGAATACTTTGAACGTTCTTCGTACTATATCAGACATTGAAGGCATTGTTGAATCTGTATCACCAATTACACATACCTTTCGTCTTCTATTTTCATACTTGATAGTTCTATTTGCAACGATAATCGGATCCATTACAAACGCAGCTATAAGTTTTCTATACAAGAATAGTGTTTCATAGAATTCTGTTATATCTTCAGCGATATCTTTTGTCTTTTCATTCTCCTGGAAGAATTTCAAAACATCATCGTGCGTAAATTCAGGTTTAATCTTTTCGAACATATATGGATTAATGAAATCTATATTTGATGTGATTAATGCTTTAGCAACTTCTGCAACTTTTGGATTCAACGAAACTAATGAAATTATATCGTTTGCATAGAAGAATAGAATACGTTTCCAATCTTCCATCATTTCAAACATCAAGAAACATGATTTGTTCATGTCTGAAATATTTTTGCGAATAAACTTAACATCTTTTGTAACATAAATAAACTTACGTCTACAGTCATCTGGAGTCGGAATATAATCAATGTATCGATTAACCAAATCATTAAATTCTGGTGTAGGTTGTTTTGATTTAAACAACATATCCAACCAACAGAATATTTCGTTTATATTTTCAAATGTGAAATTACTTCCTAAGAAACGTTCAATATTCCATACCATTTCAGAAATAAAGTTACGTGCTTGTGAAGTAATAGCTCCAGCCATATCGATATTTGAAATGAATCCGGAACCCATAGTTGAAGCACCATAAATTGAGTTTGTGTTTGCTTTAACCTTATTCTGCATGTTATTGTAGTAGAATTCTTTTTCCGAATCACCTGCAGCTTTTGCTTCAAGCATCTTCTTTTTGTATTTAGCACGAGAATCCATCCAATCATTGATAACGATGTAGTTGATTGGAAGTTTATTCTCTGTAAAAAGTCCATTTGCTAATATATTCAAATGACCACTTGCAATATCTCGTAGTACTTCATTTACTTCGATTTCAGAATGATAATTGTATTGATAAAGATTTCTTATATGTGCTTTAAGTTGCACATTTTCTGCAGGTTTACAGATTTTTTCAATGTAAGAATTTATATAATTCTCACTAACCTGACCATTGTAAGTATTTGTAAGAATATCTCTTACTTTAGATTTATATAATGTTAGAAATGAGTTTGTGTTTTCAAACATTATAAACGACCTCCAATTGTGTATACATAATATAGTTGTCTATAAAATAAAACTTTACTTTAAAGTCATATATAAACTATATAATTAAAGAAAAAATAGAAAAAAAAACGTGGTGTATAAAACACCACGTTTTAAAGTTTTGGAACCTTACGACACTTTCTTGAAAAAATCCTTAAAGACTTTTTGACGAGCGATATCCTCGGACGATTGGTGGTCATACACAGAAATTTTCAAGAACTTTCTACCAAGATTAGCCAAGTGATCTATTTCGATATTGTGGGCTATTCTAAGCTGGTTTAAGTTCTCTTTTCCGTATATACAGAACATCCAATTAAGAACGTGCTGAAATCTTCTGTACTTTGTTCCGAGAACAAGGTCTATCGGGAAGGTGAAATCTCCAAACCATTTGGGAAGGATGACTTCGTTATACCCGATGATGTCAGCGTTGATCTCTCTGTCAATGCATTCTTGGACTTCCATTCTGTCACCGGTATGAGCGATTTCGTCAGGAAGATCCAACTGATGGATCGGATCGTCGTTAATACAATGCCCGATTTCATGAGATATTGTGAAATACTTAACGTACTTAAGAAATTCGTACTTTTCACAATAATCGTAAACATCGGAATTGATTACGATGTAGTAACTGAGTGTTTCGGTTTCTTTATTTTTGTCACGCGTCCTTATGCATATTGAAAATGCCCCGGTTGTATCTTTAAACTCATTAATAAAGTCGACATTTTCACATATCAACATCATTTCATGAAATGATGTTTCGAGCATATAGATATCGTGCCCTTCATTTGATTTGAAAGGTGTTTTCTTTGCCAGATCGTAAATGAAATCTATTGTCGAAATTTTATTGAATTTGAAGAATCCGCTACACCCTTCATCCTTCATGACCTTTTTGTCTCTAGCCTTAAAATCTTTTGACAAAAAGTTATAGAGAACACCAGGTGTTCTCTTAGGGTCGTAATATTTGTTCCAAAATTGTTTAATGGCTTTATCCATTATATACCTCCATTAATATAATATGTAAATATATTCAAGATAAAAAAAGAAGGAGTTAAAAACTCCTTCTTTTAATGTGTAGGCATTATTGTTTAATAATGTCTTTCCAAGGTCGGACATCCTTATTTGAAGGATCAAGACCGATCTCAGAGCACATTTTTTCCATAATGGCCAGTGGTGGAACAGCCAGTGGTGTCAATTTCAGATTGTCGAATTTATTACCGACATACTCACATTCTAAATAAATGAGTCTATTAACTGAAACCAACTCATAATGATACTTTGGATCGTCCTGGTCAAAAACAACATTTACTGCAGTTTTTATTTTTCTGAAATACGGTTTGTGGCCTAATCCAGAAAAACAATCGTAAATATTGTCATAAACATCATCCGCGATTTCGGTTTCGTATTCGTCGTTAATCTCATTGCCATCAACAACACGTTTAATTTTACGTGTTAAATAGAAATGCAAATCAAAGTCGCTGTAAATGTCCGAATGCTTCAGGTCAACCCCATAATTACTGGTCGTGAACTGTTTGATGAACAAATCACGACGTGCGTCAAATGTTTCTGGTAAGATAACATTATGGTGCACCGCGTCTTTCCTAAGTCTGATGACTTTACCATCGTTAGTAAAATCATTAGCGCTTGAGAAATATGCATCGCGCTTGAAAGTGATGTCGTTCATTCTCACGAACTTCGGATTACTTTCAATTTTCCCCAACACATTATTACCAAAATTTTCCAAAGAAATTGGAATTTTGAATTCAACTTCTTTTCCCATAGGTACCTCCATTAATATAATATATAAGTCTTTTTTTTGTAGAATAACAAAAAAAAAAGAAAGCCCGAAAAAGCTTTCTTTTTCCCACCCTTAATTGTTTCGTATATACAGTCAACCGTGTCGCAGTGTGCAACATCAAAATGGACTAAGATAACTCCACCCTATTAGGCGAAGCACTCGTTCATCAGAAGAGACAGGTTAGTCTAAGCACCGTAACCGCGCAGCACGGAATGACTGTCAAATCAAGGATAGTTCAGTTTTGAAAACTGCTATGGACTTGTCCCAACAGGCCTTATTTGTGATTCGTCCACTTTCAGTATTACAATATGTAATTCACTTTTTTTCTAACAAATATAGAATAGTGCTAACGTGAGTAGCACTATTCTACAAATTATTACTTCTTAAAAGTCTTGTATGTCATATTATTAAGTTTGCGTAAAAGTATCTTTAAAGAACGTCTAGCATCACTCTTTTCTTTAATGAATTTTTTAGAATCATTAGCGCGGTACATATCAGCAATATCATCAACTACCACACCAAGTACTTCTGCAAAATCCATATTTTCTGGACTTACATCTTCCAAAGCTTTTACAGATTCTTTGAATTTTTCATTATCGAATGTTTTTTCGCTCATATTGACTATCTCCCAAGAAAATAAACCAAACATGTTTGTTTTCTTCTTATATAATATATAAAAATGTTAAATTAAAACAAAGTGGCAGTGCACCCAGTCATTTTTCCATAACGATAACGACGTTTGTATTTAAGGGGAGACATATTAAGCACTTCATATTCGCGCAACAACATATTTCCATCAGTCATACTATCTCGAATTTCAACATACTTGATTTTTCCAAGTTTTCCATTTTTATTATATTCGTCAATCATTAAAGAAATCATCTTTATTTTTGTTCGATAATCTCCACAATCAGCTACAAATTTAACTGCAGAAATTCCTGATCCTATTGGAACTCTGGTGTATGTTGGCGAGGGCATTTTATAAGTCACATAGTTGTCATGTTCGCCAAAGAGATAAACTTTTACTGGTATTGAAGATGGAGGTACATAACTACCACCATCTCGTTGATCTTCTTTTCTTATAACCACTGGCATATTTTATTTTTCCTCCTTCAATTTCATTTCATGAGTGAGATAATCTAGTTGTAATTCATGTGCTTGTTTTAATTTTTCTTCAACATCTTTATTTTCTTGTATCGTTGCAGGATGTTTACACTCTCCAAACATTGGATTTTGCACTTTTTTCTCGTTATAAGTTTCGATCATCTTTTTGGTAAAGTAATGTTGTGGAATTGTTATAGAAGAGTTTGGAAATATAAGTGTCGAATGCATCATTTTTGACAACCTCCTTTTATTTGTGCTCGTTTTTTCCACTTACCGCATATAAATTATTTATTCTACGAAATACATCAAATGCATCTTCTGGTGTAGATTCAATATTATAAAAAACTGTCTTGAAATTCCTTCTAGCGTCAAGGATTTTGCGAACTGTTTCTACCGTGAGCATAGATTTGTGCTGTGATGGCAAATATGGTGATTTGTTCATTGATTAATTCCTCCTGTATAGTATGAATATAATATATAACTATAAAAGAAATACAAAATTCTTTACAGTAATATATTATATTAATGATAGTAGTAAATCATTCAAAGGAGGTATCTATATGAATGAAAACGAAAACACAACTACTGAATTTTCTCAACAGAAACAAAAACCTTGCATCGTTCCCGCCGGGATGCGTCGCATGATGGAAAAGCTTAATGCTCTTCCTAACGATGAAGAAAATTCAAAGTAAAAAGAAGGGAGCTTTAAGCTCCCTTCTTTTTTTTTATAATTTGTTATTTCTTAGCAGGTTTCTTTTCTTCGGCAGCAGGAGCAGCACCTTTAGTTTCCTTAAGAGTCTGAGCCATTTTTTCGTTGGCTTTGTTAACGAGATCAAGAAGCTCGGTGTCGTCTTTAATCTGTTTGTCGACAGAAGCTATTGTCTCATTAGCATTGGCAACATCTTCTTTGACAAGCTTTAACATCTTTTCGCGAATCTGCTTTCTTGTGTTATCCGTCAAGAACTTTTGAGCACCGACAAGAACTGACTTGTCGACTTCGATAGGAGCATTGTTTTTAACAAAATCAGTATCAACAAATTTCTGATCAATAACAGCATTCTTGTCAGCAGTTCCATTTTTCTTACAAATAGCCAAAGCCAATTTGAAGAACTTAAGAAGACCCATCATATACTGACGATCGATTTCTTGCTGTTTCTGAAGCATGTTAAGAGCAGTTTTCTTTTCTTCTGTAATTTCGCCGGCACCATTGAGACCGCCGATAAGAGCATTCATATAAAGGTGAGACTGCTGCAACCAAGCTTTGATCTGTTCGGCGACTTCGCCCTTATACTGAGCAGCTACGATTTTGATACCGATGTTCTTGAAGAACTCAGCGATCTTCTCGAAGATCTCAATGAACTTGGCCTTGATCTTGGCAGCAACAGCCTTAACGTCTACGCCTTCAAGAGACATAGCATTGTTGCAGAAAGACTCAACACTGTTAGCAACATTGGCATTACCAATCGTCTTAACATTGTAGGCTGTAGAGATCTTCTTGATCATCTTCAACTTCTCAGCAGAGTGAAGAGACTGCAACTTGTCATATGTATCAACAAAATGGAGCTGCTCAGAAGTGCGAGCCAAGTCCATATCTACACCATCATTATATCCGTCAAACGGAACACCATTGATCTTAGATTCCTTGCTTTCGGGTGAAGCCAAGCCAGTACCAACAGCCATCAAAGATTCGAAACTCATTTCATTCATAATTTTTCTCCTTAAATATGAGTTAAAAAAAATTTTTTGTATATATTCTAAAAATGAACTTATTGAAAAAATATTTAAAGTTCATTTGTTGTCGTGTCAAAAACATTTCTAAATTCTAGGTTTCAATTCCATTATATTTGTAAACTGTTGTTTTTCTTAAGTAAATATGAAAACACACATGTTATAACAAACGATAATGAAATAAACTTTAATCTAAAAACGTTTAGCGCATTTGCCTATTCAAGTCTTTTGCAGTATTATTTAAATTGCGATATTGTTGACGTTTTTCTGCTGTAGTACGTCTTCTTGTATCTCCATCATAGTCATCAGCATAGCGATTGTCTTTAGATCGCTTATGAGCAACATTAAGAGAACTATCGTACTTCTTATCACGAGCAGCATTTTCAACATCAAGCATTTCATTTATCGCTTTAACTGCAAGTTTATCGATACGAAGAATCATATCGAAGTAGATATTAATACAATCGATTAAGTAAACTTTTTTATCCAAAAGTTCCTTGCATGACGCATTAATACCTTCCCAAATGGAATCGATGATTTTGCCTTCATCTTTTTTATTATCCATAGGGGTTTGTTTAAATTTAGCAATAGCCATCTGCTTACTTGTTTTTATGTCATTCAAAACCTTATTATTTACAGTTTTTTCCATGACAGCAGCGACCATATTACTAACATTAAACACGTCTTGTTTATTTGAATCTGCCAAAATATCAAAACTATCAGCAGATTTGAAAATATCTGTAACACTTTGCTCAACAGGACGTTCTTCTGGATTAGAAACAAATAATGTTACAATAAGATGGTTTGGTTTAGGAAATCCTTTTAAAACCATATTCTTAGATGTGTAACCATAAATTCCAGTTTCACGGTGACTGAGCAAAATCTTAGCAATTTTGAATTTTGTTGCATTAAGTATTTTATCTTTCCAAGATAATTTATCTTGGTTAACATTTGAACCATTTATATTTTGAGTCAATGCATCTTTACAATAACCTGCAACGACAGCTATTGCTTGATCAGCTGTCATTTTGGTTTCCAAACTTTTGGACATCTGTACGACTGTTTGATAAAGTTTATTTATATCAGAAACTATAGATCGTATATACGTTTGAGCAGGTCCTGTTAAAATAGTTACAGGATCATCAATCATCTGATTTTCGACAACTCTAGCTTGACCAGCATAGCGGTCATACAAACCTGATTTTATACGATCTAGATATTTACGATAAAACATTAAATTTTTACCTTGTCTAGCCCACAATTGAAATTTCTTACTAATTGTGTTAGCTTTACCAGGTATTTCTTTTATTTTATCAAAAATAGTTTGTTTCTTTTCATCATTAGCTTCAACCATATGCTTTGAATTGGAAGGAGGTGGTTTGGAAGCTGCGTTATTTACAGGTGGTTTTTCTTGTGAATTTACATCTGCCTCCACAGATCGACACAAATCAAAATAACTTACATCCATAATTCTTTTCTACTTATATGTAAAATTATATTATTATGTTCGTTTTTATACTATATATAGAATAAATATAAAAAAGAGAGCAAAAACGCTCTCTTTTTAATTAATCGACTTTGACAACTTGTTCAGGAAATAGTCCAATTTCACAATTATTTGGTCTAGGAAGATTGCGATATTTGTAAAACATATCGTATAATTCATCATCTATACCATTATGAGCATCTGGACCAATGATAGTTATCTTCTGGAGGTTATTTTTTATAACAAAATCCAATGTAGAAACAACATTTGGCGTAACAATACTGTTATAATTAGCATCTTTTAACAGATTATTGAAACCAACTTTGTCTTCACTAGCATAATGGAATTTGACTTTGTTTTGAGATACGCTTGATGGAAAGAATACCTTTTCAAAATCGCATCGTAGCATTTCACAATTCGGGAATTTATACGGAAAATAGAATCCAATAGACGAAAAATAATTAGACATTTTAGTTAATCCAATGAAAAGAGATGACTTAAATGATAATTGCATTATTTTCCAATAAAATTGCTGCTTTATTTTATTTATAGTCTCTTTTGCCACAGTATTTTTAAATATTTCATAAACGTATTTAATACCAATATCGTATTCATTCGATCGTGTAAAAAAACGTTCTAGATCGACTTTATAGTTACCTTCAAACAAAGAATTCATTACTTCAATCAAACCAATTGAAGTAAATTGACATATATCGTCCCAATACACAAGACAATTTATTGGTTCTTGTCGGCGATTATTGTATATTTCTTTTAACTCACCATAAGTTATTGTATTTTTACCCATTTGTATTTGTGTATCGTCTTTAAGATTAGGATCAGTATGCATTTCTAGTTCAGGTATATCTTCTCTAATATCCATAATATTTAAACCTCATATATTTTTATGTGTGGGAATTAATAATGAATTAAAAACCTGGAGCCATCATCGACTCCAGATGTTTTAGTTATATTGAGCATTAAATTCTTTCTTAAGACGATCCATAACTTTCAAGAATTCTTTAATATTAAATGACGGTTTTATATAAATAGTTACAGCCAAATAATTTTCTGGAGAAACAAGTACATTTATGCTTTCAATAATATTTCGATGATTCTTTTTTAAACTTTTGACCTTTTTAAATAATTGATCTGTAATCATTTTGTCTGTTGTAGAAATCTTTCCGGATACAAACTCCAGATTGTAGTATATATGATTCGTAGACACTATTTGATCATTTCCGGTCATAATAATATCATGTAATTTCAAAATTTCAGCAATGTATTTGTTTATGAATTTATGATATTCCAATGGTTTATTAGGATTAACTATATTGTATGTGCCATTTGGATCTATTGTTTTTAGTTTTTCTATAATATCTGTATTCTTAATTATATTCAATATTTCCAAATATTTTTCGTAATCCATTTCGAAAAGCTTTTCATATCGTAAACAAAGCTTTTGATTTTTCCAATAAAAACTTTTTAAATCATCGTATTTTGCGTTTAATAAATATGCAGCAATAGCTAAAGCCGGAATCATAGACATTACCCCTTTATTGTCTGTGTTAGTTTGTCGATCGTCGGCACAAGAAAACAGTGCAAGTTGAAATTTATTATAATCCATACGAAAATTGGCTCCAAACTAATTATATAGAAATGTCAAACCCAAAGAAAAAAAATCTGGAGGATCATTACGACCCTCCAGAATTCTGTTACCATAGCCGCAAACGTTCGATGTAAGCATTCACAGCAAGTCTAATCTGTATTTTCCAATACAACTTAACAAAGAATCTACATATTCTTTTCATTTTCCCACCTCACTATTATAATATATAATTTCCAGTTTAATGTCAACTAACTGTTGCCACTGTAACAGATTGTTTAGCACGAGTTATACCAGTATATAACCAACGGAAATAAATATTGGATGGGATGTTTTGCTCTACAATTACTAATACATTATTTGCTTCGCTACCCTGCATCTTATGAACTGTCGCAGCGTAACCGAAGTCAATCATACAAACATTACCAAGTTTTTCATCATCTATGCTATTATCACATAGTTCTTCTATAAATGCTTGCTTTTCTACATCTTTTGTATATTGCTCGAATATTTCTGCAAAGCATTTCGTATCAAAATTAAGATTACCAGCAGTATTTTTATCAACTAAGAAGTCTGGAGTAAAGTTTAAATTACAAACTTCCATATCTCCATATTGTTCAAGCTCAGTATCTTTATTGCATATACCAATCATTCCATTAACTATATAAATAGGTATGTCTTCATATTCCATTCCATAATTATAGTTATTCATTAAACATACGATCTTTTCACCTTTTTTAGGATACACACTATCTGAGAAACCAAGTTTATATCGTATAACCATATTGAGTTTTCTTCGCATAGCATTGGAATAACATACAACCATATCGTATTTATGTAAATTTTCTTCAACATCAGATAAATGACAAACTAAACTATTTTTATATTTACCATATTCTGGCAATTGATTATTTCTTGCTAAACACGCTAGATCCAAAACTCCAGTAGTATCGTCTTGACGCATTGCTATCGTTAGAAAAACATCCCAATATTTCTTAGGATTTTCCATTATAAAGTTTGTTGCTCCGACGGCCGGAAGTTGTCCACTATCACCAAGACATATTGTTGGTACTCTAAAACTTAATATATCTTCTAGCATTCTAGCAGTAACCATTGAAACTTCATCAACTACTATGAGTTTTATTGTTGAAGGAATTCGTTTTTTCAAAGAAAATAAAAACGAATTTCCTTTCTTAAATACAGAATAAAATGTTTTATGTATTGTGTTGGATGGATTACCTTTCATTCGTAAAACCAATGACGCTTTACCAGTCAATGTACAGAATATAACGTCATTATTACTTAATCCCAACATCTTTATTATTATACTAACTACGGTAGACTTACCAGAACCAGCAATTCCACCAATTGCAAAATAAATCTTATCAAAACATTGTGTAAAATACCACTTTACACATGATTTTACAGCATCAAGTTGCTGATTATTAAGTTGAAACATATATTTATATGTGAAATCAATAATAAATATATAATACTCGCCGGTTATAATGGCGAGTATTTATTTTAAATAAAATCATTCATCGGATTGTTTTTATTCTTTTCATAATCTTCCAAGAAATAATTTGGACCTGATAATCTACAAGGCATATCACATTTGCACATATCTGTCTTAAAATTAAGTTTAGCTTGAATAACACTGGGCTCTTCTTTAAGATTACAAACTATCTCATAAGGTTTATTGCAACAATAAAGTACATCCCCATTAGTATTTATAGTAAGATTAGTCCATTTAGCAAAACATTCTCTTGGACGATAATTTAATAACTTCCATTTGTAGTTTATAATTATTCTATCGTCTTTTTCTTTTAGTTTAGTTAAATAATCGACTATTTTTGTTGCTTCATGGTAGTTATGAATATCTTGATAATATTGCCCAGCGATACTTTCTACAGGGCGAATAGAAATATGATCTACGGGAAGATCTTTATTAAATTTATAAAATTTTTTAACATCAGAAAGTTTTGTGGCGACCATTTGAATAGTCATTTCTACATCTATCTCTTTATGTTTTCGATAAGTATCGTATTTTAAAATATACCCGATCACACGATCGTAAGCATCAACACCTCTAATCTTTTGATATGAAGAATTACTCCAACCATCTAAAGATATTTTTAAAAATTTAGGTTTGAATATTTTGTAGCAATTAAAATTAGTGTTAATGCCATAATTGATGTTATTTTCTTCCAACCATTCAGTTATTCTATCAAAGTCTTTATTTAATGTTGGTTCTCCACCGCCAGTTAGAATAAAACCTTCAACACCAATACTTCGTAATTTGTTAACGTATATTTTAAAATCTTCAAATGCTATATAATGTGTTTTATTCAAAGGTTGTTCAAATCGTCTATATCCACAATACTTACAGTTGTTATTACAAAAATCAGTAAGATAAATATCTGCAGTTATTGGAAACGGTTTACAATCTTTAAGACTCATATGATAAATCATTTTGCTATTAGAAATAATGTTTTTCATATATAACTATATTCGACCATAAATTAAAATAAACCACTGAGGACAATTAAGTCCTCAGTGTTTAAAATGTTACCATCCGCCCATATCAGCATCAGAATTTTCTGAAACACCACTATGACCAGCTTCGAGAACTTGACCATCTGGTGTTGCTACTATTGGGTTAATGTCTGTATTTACAATATTCTTATTGACAGAATCTTGTATCTTCTGATCAATTGCTGAAACGGTAGCTTCAGCTCGCAAATCACTAGCTTCGTTAATATAAGTTTCAAGATCAATGCCAGGCATGAATTTCTGATACAATTTCTGTTTGAACTTCCAGCGTTGCATATTTGTAGTTTCGTTAGAATCATCAGGATTAATGATAATAGAGATAATGTTTTCGACATAAGTCTGAACAGTGCTGAACAATTCGTTAGCATTCTTCATGTTCAATGACTGAGGAGCAGCCAATGAAACTTTAATATCCTTAAGATCAAATTCCTTATTTGATTCTTTCAACTGATCATAAAGACCACTACCAACAATAAGTTGTTTTATAAATTTACAAATTATTGGTGAGTAAACACTTTGGTGTTTAATCAAATCCAAACGATATTCAGCATTTCTAGAAGCAGCTAATGATGCAAAATCCTCTTCTTGATACGGATTCGTTATCGTAACAGGACAGTTAAGTGATGTAACGATTTCATTATCCAACTTCTGTACCAAATCATCGTTCGGAGGAACTTCGTTTGTTTTAGTAAGATCTTCATATTCAAACAACTTCTCACCTTCGAATGAAGGAACGATGATTGTTTCTGACAATGAAGAGGCTTTCAATACACGAGAAAGAGAAGTAAATGGAGATTCAACATTCAAACGTCTTGTTGTCAACGCATTCTCAATAGAACGTATTGAATATCCCATGTTTTTAGCTTTACCAATGTTGATAGTAAGCTTATCACGTGTACCTGTTCTCGTCAAACGAGTCATGATATTATTCATGTCAACAAGAACACGTTCATAACATGTAAACAAAACATTTTTCATGAAAGATTGAGGAATACCATTTCCGTCCAATCCAGGTGTGAAATAGCACATGTATTTTTCAGGAATGTAAATGATTTTAACACGATTCTGAACAATAGCACCATCTCTTATAAGAGACATGATTGTTGAAGTAAATGTTTCATCGTCATCGATATCTTTATTCTTAAGTTTATCCTTAAGAATATTGAACATGATTTTCTTCATGATGTTGTTACGATGGACTGCATCTGCTCCAGCAGGACCGAGTTCAAAACCAGTCATATCCATGCCACCATTAACAGCGACAGAACCATTTCCCATTACACCGATTCCTGATACTTCAGAAGTTGGACCAGCTCCACCCAAAGGCATTGTGTGAACGCCAGAAGAGAAAGTTCCTGTAGTTGTAGGAGAAGGAGACATGGCTAAGTCATTTGCCATACCCATATTGATAAACATATCTGTAAAGTTACAGTTACGTTTGTTTATAGATTCGTTATTGCCGGTATACGGTGACATTTCAAGAATATAATAACCAACGTGCTTTCCACTAATGATAATAGGGATTACATCTTCAGCATCATATTCTTTAATGATACAACCGTTAAGCAAACTCTTACTATTTTTATCAAAATCATCAAACTTATCAAAAACAGATTTGAAATTCTTTGCTAATTTTGTATTCGGATTGTCTTGATCATAATACGGAATACTCTTTTGAAGTTTATCCTTATTCTGCAATGACGCATTAAGAGCGATCAATCCATTTTTAGGATCTTCATGATAAGCAGTAAACTGCATCAAACGGCGGAAGTTGTTGATACCAACTGCCATCGGAGCATCTGTGTCATCAAAGTATTCTATATTTGAATCTATTTTCTTAATAGCATTGAAAATCTGATCTTTGAATGAATCAGTCATCATATCGTCAAGTTTTACCGATTTATGATATTTATCAAACTTTTGTTTTGTATTATTGATGAGATCGGTTTTGTTGTCGCTGTTAGAATTGTAAATAGCAGCGATTTCGTTTTTCTCTTCTCTTGAGAAATAATCATTGAGGTCTTCAAGACCTCTATCGTAATATTCCTGCAAGTCTTCAGAACTTACATACTTACGAATAATCTCATCACGATATGATTTATAGTTATTTTTGTCTTCGTCTTGTAAATCTTCTGTACCACGAACATTAAAACGCAATTCAGCTGCAGTCTTATTTAAAATTCTCTGATCTCTATCGTGGAAGTCCAACATCAAATCAGAAAGACTTTCATTACTCTTTTCAAACTGAGTCGTACGAGCATTATAGTCAGTAAACTTACGACGATAAATGTTCATATTATATTCTGCCATCTGAATAATGTCTTTGAATGGGAAAACAACCACTGGCTTTGCACCTTCGATAAGCGAAGTACAAATATATTTTGGAAGTCGTTCCTCAATGTTATATTTGTCAAGAATTTCTTCTTTGATTGTTTTATTTATAGGATCTTCAGCTAATGCATTCGGAAGATTTTGCTTTTTATCATTATGCTCGGGTTGATAAACATTCGAAATAGCGCGTTTGGTAATTTCGTTTATAGCAAGAATATCGCGTGACTTCATGTCAGCACAACGATTTACTACATTTATCAAACGAGCAATGTTACGATATTCTGAAACAAGATTTCTATAACTAGAGAACAATGACGCATGGAACTGAAAGATTTCCGCTTCATCACGGTTTTCAGTTTCACCATACATCATTCTGAAACCAGATCCAGTTGTAGCTACACCATACTGGTTGTGGCCAACATTTAGATTGGAATCGTATCCATCGCTTATATAAGTTCTCTGAGTAATGTTTTGTAATGCTTGTATTGTATCAAAGACAACATTCTTGTCATCTTTATTTATTGATTTCAAACTTTGCTTTATTATATCTTCAATGTGATCAAGTTTGGCTTTGTTATCTCTAACATACTGAGGAGTCAAACCTAAGTGATCTGCATATATAGACAAATTAGCTTCATTGTTTAAAAAATCATTATTATCTGTTTTAGGCATTTGATTCTCCTATCACGGTTTTTTATTCATATATGTTAAGTTATAAAGACCATGTTTTATAACTGCTGGGAATTCACGAACTATCGAACCATCGATTCCTAATACGTGTGATATATTGTTCATTTGCTTAAACGCTTCTCCGTTTGCTTCATCTGAGAAAAGACTTTGTGTTGAAACTTGGTCTCCATCAAAATCAGCTCCAAGAGAAGAAGGATAAATCGTAAACATCTTCAAAGTATCATTAAACAAATGTTCGACATCTACGTTATTTTCAACATTGATAAGTTTAGGATATCGTTTGTATTCTACATCATTGACTACAGCTTTTATGTATTTTGTAGCAGGTATAATATTCATCAAACTCGGGTACATATGATAATAGTCATCTGCAGGATATCGAGTTGTGTCAATACATTTGTCTTTAAGCGCAATTTCTGATATGATATAGAATAGTTCACAGAATGTTAATTTATGAAATCTTGAAGGATCCATGTCGGTTTCTACAACACTTGTAATGTTTGTTGTGAATTGAATAGTATCATCTTTCTCGCTGTAATGGACCCAAATCGGTATTCTTTCTTCTGTTCCTTTAAGAGTTATGCTTTCAATTCTATACTTTTTTGATTTCTTGTACAAGTCAAGCATACGACGAATATTATCACTAGTAAATTCATCCATGTATGACGTCGCAAGTTCTTTATCAACAATAGTGTTAGTTTCAGGATCATAAACCGTAATGAATCTGTTACCAGAAACATAGTTTTCAATCCATTGTTTCACAGCATAAATCATAAAAGGAGAATAGATGTTTATAGCAACTGCCATTGGTACAGACGAGTGAAAGAAGTCGGTTTCGGTATCTTTATAAGATTCATAATTAAAATTCGGTGGGGAAATAACCAAACGAGCACCATAGTCGGTAGCTTTACCAACAACGTGCTTATTAATAAATCCATCAGCACCACCAACTTTCTTAAAGAAGAATAACGAAACTTCGTTCATTAAATCTTGGCATTTGATGTGAGAAATAGATTTGGTAGGTTGGTCTTCTTCATCAGCCATGTTAAAGAACTGAAGATCATCTGTATTTTTAATAATTTCGGCAAGATGCATCAATTGTGTGTAATATTTATTGATTATGTTTCTCTTATTTGATTTGAAATCGATATCTCGATAGAATGCTGGGCAAATCGGGAACTTGTCCCAGAAAATAGCATCTATAGGGAAACTCTTTAACCACACACGTTTGGTTTTGGCACCATTGCTCATATCCTTAGTAATTCTCCAAGAAATATGAGGCCAAGCTTCTTTAAGCCAATCGAAACCAGAACCAATATTTTTGTATACAGCATCTGCAGGAACAGTCTGTCCCTTAGGAAGTTTAGTCAATTCACCATTTCTATCAACATAATATTTGTTGGCACCAGTCTTCATATCTTCAGCAATAGAACGTTTAAGACTATTGAAAACATAATAGGCATGAGGATTCATAAATACAGCGTTTAATGAAATCCAACCCCAGTTAGTTTTACGTTCTATAGAACCAGTATTACCAAAAATTTCTGTCGAAAATAAACCTTCAGGATGTAATTCTGTTGTATTTGAAATAAAGTAGTTAACAGTAGTTACTTCTTTCCAACCATGTAATTCTATATCAGCATTCATATTAAGGCAGTCAAGTAACATACTATCGGAAGAATTTATGTTTTCAGACATATTTTTATCCTTATAATAAGTATATAGTAATGTTTTTCATAAGAAAATAGAATAAATATAAAAGAAGGCGTTTAAACGCCTTCTTTCTTTTAATATCGTTGAATGTTATACAATGGTAGTGCAAATGTGTATTTTTCATCAGTTGTGTCTGGATCATAATACATATATGATGATTTATCGGTTTTATATCCACTAACACTATCAACAGTAAATGAAATAACTTTTTCTTCAGTTTTACCATCAGGTTTTTTCCATTCGATCGTGTGCCTATATTCAAAATTACCAGTTCCACCATTTGGATCTTGTAATAATGCAATCCACATTCTTTTATTGTAATGTTGACATCCAGTAAATTTACATACACCTTTGTTTATAAATCCAGAAGTTAACACTTTGTTTGGTGAAGCTGTAAAAATAGCATAAACATTGTTTTCTTCCTCAGGATACAAGTTTACAATTACTCTTCCTATAGAAGGATCATTCAAAATAATCATGTTAATTAAATCTGAAACCGAGCAATCTTTCTTTGTAAATCGTTCGTTATTATTTGAATTTTTTGATTTAAAAACAAGAAATCTATTCCAAAACGATTCTTCGGTAACTAGAAAACAAGCGTCTCCTGCACGGTGTTTAATTTCTGTAGTATTTGTAGCATCATTATGACGTTCATCTATACCAGTTACATAGCATTTAATAAAAAATATTTCTTCTCGAAGTTTTGAAAATTTGAAACAATGTCGATTAATTAGCAATGACTCCATATGAAGATTTGATATCCATTGAAGATATGTTGCTATTTGCATCCTCATTTGAACTGCATCTACTTTAGGATTGATTCCATGGTATTTTGTTAAAAAATCTTTACCTTCTTCATAATCTCTAAGACCCATTTTATTTAATAACCTCCTCTATTGGAGATTTAATATCTTTTTCATGACCGCCATGTGATCTAGCCATAGCAACAGTAACGCCTTGACGAGGATCAGATCCAGTAACAGCCGTAAAGTTAGAAATGTATCTAGGAATAGCCTGATAACTCATCATTTTACCATTCATGATTCCTTTTTCAAAATACTTTTCAAACACTAAACGGAATGGATTAGAGAAATTTTGTGGATCACGTACAAGATTACTTACTACTATTCCAAACGTACTAAAGTCTGATCCAAGTGTACCAGAACCATTGATCAAAGAACACTGTAACCAAAGCATTGGCAATTCTTCATATTTAATATTCTTAGGAAGTTGCCCATATAAAAGCATGTACATGAAATCGTCTACTGTAGAACATTCTTGAACCGCGTTTGAAGTAGACATGAACGTATCGCCTTCCAAGAAAATAAGATTATAAACATTCTCTTTTTCAAGAGTTTCTGTTTCTACTTTCTCTACAAATATAGTCGATTTATCAATATGTGATGGGTTCAAGAATACTTTCGTAGGCAATTTCATAACAAAGTTATGATCTGCTTTTGTAAGATCTTCATTTTCAAGATCATCAAATATATAACCGTTGAAAATGCCGATAGTTGTAACAGCAGTTCTATTTATTTCACTAATTCCTTTTACTAAGAAAGATTCAGGAATCTGTATTATCATTTTTGAACCTGCGAATACAATAGATGTATCAGGTTGAGGTTTAAAATATTTATTAAATAACTCTTCTGAAAGTTCCATTTTAGATAGCCTCGTATAGTTTAAGTATATAGAAATGTCAAACTTAAGAAAAAAAAAGACGGAAGATATACTTCCGTCTTTAGTTTTTACGCTGTAGCAGTTTCTGCTGCACTCTGAGAAAGATCCAAATTTGAAACATCGATTTGGCTTTGAATTTCAGGATCCAATTGATTGGAATTTTTGATCAGTTTGTCTACAGCACAAGAAATTCCAAACTTAATTAACTGTAACCAGAATTCATGACTCTCTTCCAACGTTTTTAGTTTTTGTTGAGATTCAAACTTGGCACGTTCAAGTTCCAACTTTGAACGTTCAAGATCCAGTTGATACATTTTGATTTTCTGTTCTGATTCAAATTTTACACGTTCGGTTTCTTTTTGTGTCAATCTTTCTTGTAGCGCAACGTTCATTTTTTCAATTGTCAACAGTTGATTTGTTTGATCTTGCATTTTCTTTTCATAGACCTTTAAATATCTTTCGAAGGTTTCGGAATCTACAGTTTTCAACAAATCAAGTTCTTCTTTCGTTACGCACATTCCAGATACCAATTTGTTTTGTTCTTCATTCATGATTAACTCCTTATTATAGTTTATTTGTAGAAGTTATCTCTTCTACATTAATATAATATGTAACTAAAAAAAATACAACGGAGAATTAACTCCGTTGTATCTTTGTTACACGTTATCGGCGAATTTGTGCAAATTATCGAGTGTGTCGAATGTTGCCAAGAATCGCTGCGCGTGCATGAATTGTTGTCCTTCAGCTGGAGATTCCAAGTATTGCTCAGGGAATTTCCAAACCTCAGAATCAATTACGACTGCACGATACGTGTTTCCGCGAACGTCAGGAGTCTCATTGATCAAGAACTTGACATCCGGGAAAAGCAGTTTAACGGCATCAAGGTTAACTGAAGTTTCTTTTTCTTCGTTTTCCTTGAGAACAACGTATTCGTTTCCATTCACGTTTGAGTACTTGAATTCTACAAACGGCTTGAACAGCATTTCAATCGAATGATAGAATTGTTGTTCATGGAAAATCCATCCTTCAAGAATGTTCTTGCAAACAAGAACAGCGTTGATGAAGAGTTTGAATCCTCTATCATCATTAGGATTCGCTTTCTTGTACTTCTCTGGCACAGCATAAATACAGTCATCAGTACTAGAGCCAAAGTTCATGTTCCTGATGATGTCGGAAATAGGACTTTCGTACTTCTTTCCGAAGTTATCCCTCAAATCGATACTGGATATATGCTTCCAGTAAATTGTTTCATGGATAGACTTGAGGTTAACATGTTGTGCTTCAAGAACACCTTTACCTTTAGGAATCTTAAAACCAACGCAGTCAAAACATTTTCCTACATCGGAGTTCATCCAGATGGTTCCGAGTGTTGCCAATGTAGATTTTAAATAAGGAACATTTTTTGGTTGTTCCTTACCTTCATAGACAACATTGATTAATTTTTCAGGATCATTGAAATGGTGATCGAAATCACCACCTTTCATGTCCAAGAATAATGGATTTTCACCCAAATCTTCCGGACCGTTTTCAATGATCGACGCTACTGACTGCCGATGAACCATCTCACAAATTGACGCTTCGGCAAGTCTTGTGTCGTTAAAACATTCTCTGACAATGAGCACCAATGCTACAGAGAATGCATCATCGGCATGGAATTGACCATTGTGTACAACAATGGTAGTATTCATGTCGACAATTTTTTGCATCTTCGGATCAGTGAGATCCAAAGCCATTTTATCAAATAGCAATTTCATATCGGTCCTCCTTAAGACTTTATTGCTTATTTTTTACGGTTCTTGTCTTTTTCTTCGACGTCTGAACGGATTCCATCAACAACATTATCATGATTTCCTTTAATCACGCTATATTCGTCAGCTGTCAAGAACATCAAATAATTCGTTTTCGGGTTTCCGAGTAATTCAGAATTTCCATTTATGGCATCTGGAATAGTGAATCCTCCTTCCGATTTGTAATTTCTTGCTTTACATTCGAATTCGTTTACCTGAAGTTGTACATAAAAACGCAATTGTTTCATGCAGTTTTTGTATACTCCAGGATATTCATTTCCAAATGTGTTAATCTGTGACGCGAAATGTAGCCACATTTTAGCAAGAAACGTAGAGCGTCGAATTAGATATCCGCCTTCCACGGCATAGATGGTGTTGAAATATTTATCATATTCGTCAATCGAACTATGTTTCCAAACATTCCATTCTTCTTCATCATCGACCATAACATATTCTGTTTGATCTTCAGTAGATTCAGATTTTCCATCTAGTTCGGATTTTATCTTGAGATATTTGGCATAAGCTGCAGCTGAAGCGAATTTGTTACATTTGTCGTTAGCTAATGCCAAAAGATTCTCCATGATTTTTCTTTTGTCCATAGATCAATCCTTTTCTTCAAGTGTACACTTGAAACGTTGCCTAATCAAGTTGAAAAGTATTGAGTACAACTTGCCGTCCAGCTTGCTCCTTGCATACACAACATCTCCGTCCAAATCCAATCCATGGGCCCGAACGAACTGTGTAAAGTTCTCTTCTCCAGGTTTCGGATCAAACTTAGAAATTTTGAAATCCATAAACAATGTGTCAAAATCTTTAACGATTTCTTGTACATCGTTTGTTTTGTACTGAATATCAATTGTTTTTTCCATAATGATTCCTCCATAAATATAATATGTAATTATAAAAAAAGAAGGGAGATATAAAACAACGATCCCTTCTTTTTAGCTCAAAGTTTTTTGGTAGGTTTAAAACCGAAATACTTTTTGCATAACTTTTTTTGTTCATTAAAAGACATTGTTTGAACAGCTTCAAAATCCTTTTTTCCGTTGTCAACAAATGACTTCAATGATTCTAATGTCTCATTTGAAAGATCTGTTGGTTTAATCAGAAAGTCGTTGATTTCGGAAATGTCACAATCGTGCTCTAGTAGTACTTTTATGACTTGATCATATTGATTCAGCATGTCCATCAAACTTTTACGTTCTTTAACAAACGGCAAAAGTATTGCAAGCATTTTTGATAGCAATTTATATTTTACCTTTTCTGTTAATGGAAAACTTGAATCATATGATCCTAAAGGATCAATCGTTCCATACAAACTATCGAACGATTTATTCAATAGATCATATCGTTCAGAGTTATAACGAATTATTCGTTCGATGTAGTCAACGAAAAGATTGTCATATCTTTCTGCTAAACATCGCGACTCTTTTTCGAGACGATCTCTCAACGCTCGACTTCTTGGTTTGGTTTTTAAAATAAGACTCATCAACAAGATGAGTCCCAAGCCATATTCAAATATAATTAATGGCATTTTCAAACCAGGGGCGATAACAGACATAGACATGAATGTTACTGCAGCAATCATACTGATTAAGCAAAACCAAAATACTACCCAATGCCTCAACAAACGACTATTGCACCTGTCGACTGTTTTGACATATTGTGCATAAACTTCCATAATTTAATCCTCCTTATTATGGTTCATACTATTAGTATAATATATAAACGTTTTTTTTTGTAAAATAACAAAAAAAACAGTGGGAAAACTCCCACTGTTTGATGTTAACTCAAATCCAAATTGATGATATCGTCATCGTCGAACTTTGTCATAAATGTAGGAATAACATTGTGACAAGTCTTCGAGATATCGATTGTGCCATCTGTTTGATCTTTTGTAATCGCATCATCTTCAGACAACATACTTCCGATGTCGTCTTCATTGTCAACGTCAAGAAGATCATCCATGTTATCTGTAAGATCAACGACAGTTTCAATTTTGGTTTTCTTGATGTCTTTGCTGTTAAGCTGACGCTCTTTAGCATATTTTTCCAAGAGATCAACCAAGCAATCTTCGACAGTTTGAATATCTCCATCACAGTTGTTTACAACTTCAAGATACTCGTCGAAGTAAACAATTGTTTTAATGATTAACATCAACATTGCAACGATCTTGTTTGTTGACTCTGATTCGATGTGGAATTCTTCATCGTCTTTTATAGTAATCGTGTATTTGTATACAGATTCATTTTCTTCGTTCTTCACAAGCGGATATTGTTTGATTTTTACAACATCTGCTATAGTGTCTTGAGAAATCATTTCCAAACTGTCATCAGCGATAACTGAAGCAATATCGTCTTCGTCATCTTCGACACACTTTACTACTTTCTCATATATGATTGGTGTGCACATGAGAAGGAGCAGCAAAGTGTTTTTCTTTTTGACAAATGGATTGAAATACTCAAGTTTTTCTCGTCTTGAACGATAATTCAAGAATTCGTCTTGCGAACGAACTATTGTATAAATCTTGTCTTCATTGAATGGATTTGTGAAATATGTTGGCTCAGATTTACCATTCTTGATAACATCTGCACCAACAACTTTAAGCAACCCGCATTCATCGTCAGTTACTGGAGTAATTCCAACAAAATCCATTATTGGTTTTAGAAACCATTCATATAATTGATTAAATGCTTTCGTTCTGTACATTACACTGGTCCTCCTTATTGTACGAAATCATCTACATATGTCGAAATGTCTTGTTTGATTTTCAACCCATTATCAATACCGATGTTTTGTTTTATAGTCGGCTGATTATCGGGATTCCAATCTTTAAAATACGCATCAAGTTTATCTCCATAATACAACGGAGTGAATGTTAATCTTACAGAACCTAATTCTTTTTCTATGCCTTTGGCATATTGTTGAATCGTTTGTAATGTATTTTCGATATCGTATTGAAGCTTATCTCTAAACTGATGTTGCTGAAATGGTAGATATGCTCGTTTTGTTCGAATTATGTTAGAACCAAGATTTGTATCGTAAATGTATGTGAATCCGTGTTGCATAGACATCAAATCTTGATACAATGTAATATTCGACAACTCCATACTATCAAACATCTTTATCTTGTAATCGCTCTGATTCAGAGCATATTTAACTTGATAAAGTTTTGCTTTGATCGCTGGTTCCATTGTTTCCATTTCGGTCATGTCCATGATTGAAATACTTGTGTTTTCATCAATAAGTTCATGACCATAATGAGAAACAACGTTACCTAAAGACGTCAAACAATACACGTCATCTTCACATGCTTCTTGATGAGTCATAGAATAATACATTGGTTCACAAATGAACGGTGCGCCTTCCATAACTTTTTCTTGAAGCATCATTTTTTTCATCTCATTATCACGAATATCTTTTGAGTAAATATTGACGCCATTAACCATAGTTTTCTTCAAATCATAATCGTTTGTCGAACCGGCAGTCAATGCTTCTGTCAATATGAATTCTGCATTCTGTACATTTCCAATGCTTCTATCAAAGACAGTATCGTAAATATACATTTGAATAAACATTTGAGTCGAATTGTCAGATCCTCTAATCCATGGAACCAAATCCAAAGTATCTCTTCCACCTCGACTCAATGAAACGTTTACTTGAATAGCTTTTCCAAACTTTGTTGTTGTTAAATCTTCACATTTGTTTTTGAACGCAGTTACGTCGTTCGCTTCAAAGAATAGATATATAAATCTGTGAGCTTCAATGATATTTGCAGCTTCGAACATCGGGCTCTTTTCAGTAACCCATTGTGTGTTTTTGTTAAAAAGGTTTAATTTCATGATAACCTCATCTGATTTATATTATATAACTCAATCATATTAAGCTATACACGACATCGATGATGTTTGTGCAGAATAATCCTTAAGAACCGATGATAATTCCAATACATTTGTATCTGTACTAGAAATCATTCCGGTTTCTTTGTCGTCAAGAAGCATCAATTTATCAATGATCTTAACATGGATATTTGAATAAGAAATCGTCATGATGATGCTACAATCAGTAAGATCATCAACCAATCTTTCGTTGATTTGTGACAATTCATACATCATTGATCTGAAATTCATTTGTTGTTCGAGCAATGAAAGATTCAATGATGACTTGATATCTTTAAGATTGAATCCATTCTTACCGTCGAATATGACTTCAGCGCCAGAGAATCCATTCTTTTCCAAATCGTATTTGATTTCGGAACACAATTCAGAAATGAAGTTATCCGACATTTCAACATTCATATTAATGACACGATTTCTGAGATTTTCAACAGTGATGTTCAGTTTGTAAACCCGAGTCTGCTGATCAATCAAATCATTCAAAGTGAGTTTATAAAGATTGTTAACAAATTTGTTTTCAGGCATTGTGTACATGTTTTCTTTACTGTCATTGATTTTGTCAATATATGACTCATCATGTTGACCGATGAGAACCATGTCTTTTTCTTCATAAAATTCTGGAGAAGGAATCAAAATCGGTTTTGAAGTTTTCGCACCTTCTCGATACAAAGATTCGTTATTAAACGCAACATCATCATAAGAAACATGCACTTCTCGCAACGATGAATAGACTAATCCATTCTTTCTGCCTCTCATAGCAGCATCAGGACAATCGATAAGAACATTCCAATCCACATCAGTAAATGTGATCGGTGTATCTCCTTGAATAGCATTCAAAGGACAATCTGCCATGCCATAATGAATGAAAACATTTCTTGTTCTGGAATCATTCAAACCATAATACGTTCCATAAACTTCTGAGTTATTTATGACCATAACTCTTGTCTTTTTTGATTCTTGCGGAATTACATCAGTTGTAGGAAATAAACTGAAAAACATATCCAAGATGTTTGGAATTGTTTTAGAACTTACTTCAGATAGAATGATCCATCGATTAGCTCTAGCATAACCTCCAAGATCTTTTAGTGTTTTTCCAAATGTCGAACCATTGGTTCCAAATGCAAACCTCATATTATTTTCCTCCAAATTTGTGTACCAATTCGCTTTATTAGAGCATTAATAGAATATATAATTAATTTTCGTTTTCTTCTATTATATGTATGTAACAGCATTATTAATAAAAAAAAGAAGGACCGCTACAAGTCCTTCTTTCCCGACGAGCTACCTACCTGTTTGTTTCAGGCTGATGCTCATCAAAGTATGCAGCCTTCTTATCGAGTTCATCGATAGTTGGCTGTTTCTTGACAACCAAGAATTTCTTCTTAGTTGTCGTAGTTGTGGTGGTCTCTTCAGTCTCACCGTCACCGGAGAGATTATAGAAACCCCACAATCTTTGGCTAAAATGCTCGTAGGCTTCAGCTACGCGCAAGTTACCCATTGTTGTTGTGAAGACGATTGTAGCATATTCGCCTTCTTTTCTGAACCCACGAATTTCTTCGGGGTGGAGTCTGTACGGCACTGACTCCACTTTTCCAATGCCCTCATCAACGAAGCACTGGAACCAGCGCAAATTTTTCTCACCCATTGTGGTCCTCCAATATTATAATATGTAATCGTTGCATTTAGTAAAATTACAAAAAAACTAGGGAGATAGACTCCCTAGTTTGTATTAGTTCTTTTTACCCCATACCGCTTTAAGCATATCATAATCATAACTGAATTTTATTTTTATAGATGGACGTTCTTTTCTTTCATTACAATACTTTATCATCGGTCCTACACCAAGTGTAACTTCATTAAAACCATATTCATTTATCACTCTATAAATACCATCGTGTAATGTATAAATAGATAAATCTAGGTATTGGAAATATTTGCCATCAATTTCTGGTCGTCCAGCAATATGTTTTTCAAACACATTTCTTATCACAGTATATAATGAACATTCCATTGGTGATCCGTCAATATCAATAATAGTTCGGCTTTTTAAGTCATCATATAATATATTAAAGATATTGTGTCTATCAAATTCTCCTTTAAATTTTCCGTTTTTGTCATATAATGCTTTGTGACATTCATTAAACTCAGGATATCCCCACAGTTCAATGTTGAATTCAAATGTGAATCGTCTACCAGATATATTATTCAGGTTATATCTAGTGTTAGATGATAATCGACTCAAAGAATTTGATATAACAAATTTAGCTAATGTCATTGGATCTCTGTAATCCGGATGTCGATCTCTTTTTGGTCTTGGTTTTGTAAAAGTAGGTTCTTTTAGAAAACGTTTTGTTGCAGTTAAAATAATCATATCTTTCACGTCCTTATAAAATTGCAATGCGCTTCTGGGCCATCCATATTCCATTTGATTGTAAATGATGCAGGTTTGTCTGTACGTACAAAATCATCGTCGAATTCCAACCAAATTTTGTCAACATTTGGTATTTCAATATATTTTTCGTTCTTTGGTGGAACAGAGTCACAGATCATAATAGTAATGAAATCGGGATCTGTTTTGAATCCATATCCTTTAATCACTCCACTAAAGATTAATTGCTCTTCACAAGTTCGGAAATTGTTATCGTTTACATCATACATATAAACGTCAACTTTTCGTTTTTGTGCCATAATTGTTTTTAACATATTTCGTATTTGTTGATTTATACTTGACATATTTTATCCTCCACACATAAAATATATAAATAAAAAAAAATATATTCGAAGGGAGTCGAACCCTTATATTTCCCCTTTCGGGGAACGCTCTACCTTTAAGCTACGAATATACTTATTGCTTTTGCTACTAACATAATATGTAATTTATTTATCGACTAAACTAACAAAAAAAAGAACTGATCGGTTTTCTACGAAGCTTCCAATCAGTTCAAAAATACAAAGGCTACATGTATTTTTTTTATTTAAATTACCGGTAGAAATAATTCCACCGGTAAGATAAACCTAAATGATCTTGCTCTTTTTCAGAGCGCGTTTCATATATGAGAAATCATGGGTTATTGATGTTTTGAACAATGAATCGTTCAAACCATCCCCAATAGATTCATCTTTGAAGAATGAATCTATGTCTTTAAATAGTTTTGTAATTTCCTGATAAATCTGTGCAGAGTAAAAATCTCCCTTAACAATAGACGTTCTCAGGTTAATAACCATCAACGGAACTACTTCTTTAGAGAAATCTGGTCTAGCTAGAATATTGTCAGGACATCGTGTCAAAGCATGAATGATAGGTTCAATATAAACCATTTCTTTGTTTGACAATCCGGCTTCAATTACCAAGTTAGTGTATTCATTGATCGGATCGTCCAAATTAGTATACCACATCGGCTTCGGACGTTCGATAATGCTTTTCAACGCTTTAAGATATCGAGATGTTTCTGCTGTAACATACTTGATGTTGAATACTCCCATTCCAGGTTTCAAATCTTTGAGATTCAAAATAGCCGTTTCAGAATCAATTGGAATTTCAAGTTTCTTGATGTTTTGCAATTTCATCATTTCTTCAGAAAGTGTCAAGAAACAACCATCAAGTTTTACTTCATAAATATCTTCTTTTTCTTCGTTTGTAAGTTTGTCATATGTACGAGTAACGATGCTCAAATCGGTAAGCATGTTTGAAACTACTGAGTTGTTCTCAAGATCGTCCTCAGTATTTCCATTCGGATCGTCATCATCTTCATCATCGTAATATTGGTCGTTTTCCAAACGATCAATTACGTCTTCAATGTATTCCTTGTTGAACAAGATTGAAACATTTTCCGCTTCATCCAAACGTTTCAAAATCAACTTTGAATTAACGTTATTGAACAATGCCAACAATGCTTCATTATCAAATTCTTTTGTTTTTGTTCCAGAAGAGTGCTTTACAGCCATAACCGCATTTGACAGTGGGTTCTGAATTTCTGTAGAAGTTGCTCCACCAATTACATAGTCTTCTTTGAAGTCTTTCGGATTTCCATAACAAGCTTTACAAACCATACGTCGATTATGATGTGCACAACAACAAATACTTCTGAGTTTTACAGTTGTACCAATCAAATCTTTATCCGCAGGTGTAACTTCATGAAGTTTTCCATTAGGAAGAATAATATTTTTACTGATGATGAATTGTAAATGCTTCGGTGTGTCAACTTTATAGTTGATGTAATGTGTCGTTCCACAATCATCCATAGAATAATCGATATGTAAATTCATTGCTGAAAGATTCGATTCTCTTGACATATAACCAGAAACAGATACGAATTTCTTTTTGTAAATAAGAGCTTTTGCAGCAATTTCGGATTCCGCAATATAGTCACCAACATTCTTCAATCCATTAAGATATGAAGTTTTCATAACGTGAGGCATAACTACGTTTGTTGATGACATACGAGGACCTACTGCAACAAACAACTGTGTCATCTGCTGTTCTTTCAAACAGTTAGATTCTACGAATGGAACCAAACAAGATTTGCCATCTTCGACGATAATCTTCTTCAATTCCTTACCAGCTGAAGACAATTCTTGTTCCAATTGGTGGAATGTTTTAGTATCATCCAATTCTGTAGACAACATAGCATCAAACTTACTATTTCTTGCACAGAAATCAGCAATATCAAACAAGTTCAATGTTGGTGTTGTGATTGGTGATATAAGCTCAGTGAGTTTTGTGATTCTCTCTGTAATGCTACTAAGAGTATCTGACAAACAACGAGCACTGTTTAATTTCTTTTTCTTGATTACAGGCATTACTTTTTCTTGACAGAATTTTTCGATAAATCCATGCCAACCTGCCAAGAATTGTTTATCAACATCAACCAACCAATCACGTGTAATTGGTATTCTATATTTGAAAGCAAATTCCAAAATATACAAGTTGATAACTAATTGGAATAATGTAAATTCTATGGGTTTGTTGTTTTCATCGATAACAAACACGACATCATATGCTCTAGAGTAGTCATCAAGAATGAAATTTACAATAAATTCACACAAATATTCGTAATCTTCCTTTGTATAAATGTGATCGTAAATAGTTTTTAAATCCAATTGAAATTCATTAGTATAGATTTTGTTTGTTAAATCGATAATTTGTTTTGAAACCATATTAAGGGCTCCTCCCAAAATTTAAACATTATATTACTTATATCGTAATCATTTTAAAAATATATAACTGAAAGAAAAATTAAAAAAAAATAAGAGACGTCCGAAGACGTCCCTCATTTTTAGCCGCTAGTTCTTGGCAGGCTGTTCCTGAACAGATTCTTCAGGAGCTTCTGATGCTTCGGCAATAAGATTGTCGTTGAGCATCTGGATTTCGGTCGCGAACGTTTCTGATTCGTAAGAATCTGCTTCGAAACCAGTGAATCCGGTAAGAACATCGCCGCTGAACAGATCCTGGAGACTCTTGATTTCGAAATCTGAAGATTCCTTGTTCAAGAGAATTCCTGTAGCGATCTTTCTTGTGCTCTTCAAGATTGAAGAATACTTCAAACTGATCGTTACGACTGTTCTGTGGGCCTTCAAAGTTGTTCCTTCAAGACCTACGCCGTATGAAATTACAGCGAACTTCTTCTTGAAATTCATGAAGAAGTCGCAACCCTTGCCCTTGCGCTCGTTCTCCTTTGATTCGTCAAAGAAGTTGAGCTTTGAAAGAGTCAAGTTGTAGCGGTTGAACAAGCTGATGTCCTTTCCAGTCAAACCCGCATCTTTTGAGATGTAGGCGGCAGCACGAAGGTAGTTGCGAGCCAATCCCTTGCGGCCATCAGGAGTTTCAAATCCGTTTTCATGAGAAACACCAACAAATCCCTTGAAGAAGAAATCCGTGTCTGTTGTTTCATCGTAGTGGATTTTCACCATATCCTTGGACTTCATACGGAAGTTGACGCCCTGAGACTGGTACTCCTGGTTCAACTTGTCCAGAATTCTGGTCAAGTTGGTGACGGTCAGCGTCGTTCTTTCGGAATACGGAATCATGACCGTGTGGCCAATGTTGACCTTTCCGTATTCCAGAGCCTTATGATTTTCGAAGACGATGACATCTTCGCATTTCAAGACTGTCAGAATGCGATGAACCTGGCCAGCGATAGTTTTCGCAATGGCTTCAAGATCAAGTTTCGTTTCAGTCTTAAACGTGAAGTCGATCTTTTTGAAGACCGATACGCTCAGAGTCTTTCCGTCAACACAGAACATTTTTTCCTGCGTCTTATCGAACGGGAACACTTTGAGCTTTGACTTTTTCTCGTCGTCTTCCTTCTCCGATGTTTCTTTTTCAGAAGAATCTCCCTCTTCTTCTGAACCCTCCACTTCGTCCGAAACCGTTTCTTCAACCGCTTCAGTAGATTCGTCTTGTTCATCCTCAACAAGAGAACCCACTTCAACAACGCTTGAATCCACAACCTCGGTTGTACCGTTTTCGGAAGCTGCCTGTTCAACTTCCATTTCTTCTTTAGCCATAATAGGCCTCCTTTGTTATGAGTCACAATATTTACATCGCGGCTCTTTTTCATATTGGTATGTATTACTTGTTTTTAAGTTTTACACACCTCATTATTATAATATATAACTAAAAAAAATATGGGCGTCCGAAGACGCTCCATATTTTTTTATTTTTTGTGCATCAAGTTAGTCGCGTTTGATTACAAGATTGCCATCTTTAAAACTGATTTTTGAATCAAGTTTGACTGCTTTTTTGTAATATTCCCCACCATCATACTTTAAGCAGATCAAATGACAACCATCACCCATCGGAACCAGTTTATCAACAAAATATCCTTCCATGTCTTCAGGAAGAGGATCCATCTTATAGATTGAACCTGTTGTTTTGTCGACAACCCAAATTTGTTCTCGTAGGGCAACCACAGCTTGTCGATCAGAAGAATTCTTCCAAACAACATTTAATTTAACTGTAGTAGGAATATTTTCAGAGATACCAATGATATCACTGAAACCCAACGTTCCATTACCAACAATACGTTTGGTATCTTTAATTTTTAAGTCCATTGTTCCTCCAATTTATAGACTAAAAAATATAAAAATCAAACGGCTGATAATCGACGCAAAAAGCATATATTGCCAAACCATCAGCAACAGGCGAGCCGGGTGGGAGGGGAAAAGCTCACATGCATTAATGCTATCTGCTATCAAAAACCAGCCGTTTGAATTTTTTTCTGAAAAAGATACCGGGACGGCAAGGTCTATAAACCGCCCCGGTAATGTTGGTGTCTAACCCGTTAGACCCATGCTATGTATCAATGCCGTCGTTCTCGACACCTTCCTAAGGGACTGTTCATCAATACATAGACCTGCGTTTCCACTCTCCTTGTTTCATGGGACGAGAGCAATCACGAACTTGCGTAGCAGGAATATTTTCGCGTGTTTACCAGGAATTGAACCTAGATCTTATAACCAAACACTTGCGCTATGTCGAACGATACTTTGGAACTCGGAGGACCAGATAAATTTCGTTCATTGGTTTGGTTTTGCTCTGCCATTTGAGCTATAAACACAAGTATGCTGAAGACGGGACTTGAACCCGTATGCTATTTACTAGCCAAGGATTTTAAGTCCTTTGCGTGTTCCAATTTCGCCACTTCAGCAAAAATAAAGACCCCACACACCTGGCATAGACGGCCGTTACGGAGGGCGGCTAAAGGCTACACGAGATGTGTGGGAAAAACGAGAAAGAACAGCGCGTATGATGTGTGCATTTACAGTTATGGAATATCGATACTCTTTTTTTAGTTTGAGGAGTGAAGAGCATCACCCATAAATGTACACCACTGTTCCAGTATTATAATATATAACTAAATTTTATTTACGTAAAAGAATCAGCATTTCATAAGTTGTTACTTCTTTTCCGTCCATTATCTTACTGTAAAAGCGTTTTCTATACTTTGTTTTATAATGATAGTATCTATGTTTTTCATCACAAATCCAGTCATTAATGTATTTCTGATAGAATTCTTCAAATTCAACATCAGTTTTAGCTGTAGAACGAGGAGCAATAATCAAAACCTTTAGTTCATCATAGTCTTTTATATACCGAAATTCAAGAGTCGTTGTTTCATCGATCTTGATTATTTCAGTATTTTCATCAGGAATTACTTTAGTTGGAGATTCACCAAATGCAAGAAGTGCACAAGGTAAACCAAAAAACATCAAAATTAAAATAACAGAAAAGATAATAAGTTTTTTATTCATTATATTTTTAATCTCCTTATATATAGATATATTTATTAGTTTATTAAAAAAAAAATAACCCTACTCACACCTTTCGGTGCTTTCGGGTTGCGGCGTTAGAGATTAGTCTTCGTCAGACATAATCTCTTTGGCAATTTCCTTGCCTTCCTTTACGCCTACGCGGATCGAATCCGCAAATGTCTTTACAAGACCATCTGTGACGGCCTTAAGCTTTCCGTTCTTGACCCAGTCGTGCAACTGGTCAAGTCCTTTGGCGCGTTCGTCGAAGAGTTCCTTAAGCTCTTCGACGCTAATTTCGCAGCTGGTTTCGCCGTTTACAACAGCCTTCATGTAGAATCCGTTTCCAGATTCGTCTCTTGTGGATGAATCTTTTTTAAAGATTCCAAGGACTTTCTCGATAAAGTTATTGTTGATTTTAGCACCAGTTGTAAAAACTCCGTGATACGCGTTAGAAAGTTTCATAGGTTTCTCCTGTGTTTTTATCTTATGACCACTTCTCTGTGGCGTGTTAAGTTTTCTCTCCTAACCGCTTTAATTTGTTTTTAAGGAACTCATACGTGTTCCTGTTCATTAGTATAATATGTGATTATGGGAGGGGGTTATAATAACAAAAAAATAAAGAGAGCCGGTTTTAGCCCTCTTTATCATACACAATTTTACCATAATACAAATAAATTAAAAAAAATTCAGGGTATATTTCAACCCTGAACTCTTTATTTTTCTTCCTTCTTGTTATCGTCTTTCTTTTTAGAAAGAGATTCTAAGATGAAGTATTGCATCGCCAGCGACGTTTTCACTGACGATACTGAAGTCTGAGGAACAGTTTGAGTTTGCTCTTTTTTAGCAGCTTCTCTCTGTTCCTCTAATCTCTTCGAGAATTCATCAGTGAATCTCGAAGATTTTCCCATGATGGTCTTGTTGATTTGCTCAACATTTTCAATAACCATGGGAATAATAGAATTCTCTATTTTCATAGTCCCACCTCACTATTATAATATATAAATAAAGGTTTAAATTTACTAACTTAAAATAATTCACTAGGAATAGAATCCTAGTGAATTTTTATTAATTAACGCTTATGATGCTTCTTCTTATTTTTCTTTTTGTTTGCAAGTTGAGATTGTTCATTAGCAAGTTTTCTATTTCTCCAACTGATATAAGAATCATTGAAGATAGAAGCCAAGTTATTCTGAATAAGAGACAACATGTCTTGTACAACTTCAAAGTAAGAAGAACGAACGACTGACAAATCAACTTCTTTCAAGATGATATCGTCTTTTTTGTCGCCAATGAACATGTCATACTGGTTCTTACCAAATGCTTCTTCACAAAGTTTATAAAGAGCATCGCCCTTAGAATTTTCTTCGGTAAATGTAACCTTGTATCCCAACTGATGCTGGAGAATAAGATTATTAAACATTGTAGCGAAGATCGTATCGCGAGTTTCTTTTGTATTCAAGTTAAACTTAATGAAATGTGTCAAGTTAATGATAATTTCACTGAAGATAAACATGTACATTGAATGTACAATAGAAACAATTGTGTTAATGCAAGCAGAACGTTTTTCAACTTCTGTCTTTGTTTCATCAGCAATTACAGCCTGAAGTTTAGAATAAGTGATGTAATTTTCATACTTATTCATGAAAGCATAATGCTTACCCCATTTCTTCAACTGAAGAGCTTCAACAGTCGGGAATGCTTTTGAAATTTCAACAATTGTCTTTGAATAGTCATCAATGTTAATATCGTTACGAGGATTGAAATCCTTATACAACGGATCTTTTTCGAAAATGTCTTTTGTGATATACTTGATTCTCTCAAGATTGTCAGATCTCATCAAATCATTAATAATTTCATCAATGATTTTATAGATTTTTTCAAAGATATTTCCACTTTGCGATGTGATAACACCATTATTGTCAAGTTTTTCTTTAAGGATATTTAATTCCTTATCTTCAACCTTTTCAATAGTGGGATCTTTGTTTACGATCAAAGCATAACGAATAACTGTTGTAAAGAAATCCAATGACTGGAAATCTCTCTTGATCAACAAACTGATATCGATATTGTCTTTTGACTGGATATGAGAAATATAATTCTGCAATCCAAGAATGAAACGATCTTCGGAACGATCAATGAATTCATAACCAAAAATGTTGTATTCTTGTGAACTCAAATACTTAACGAAGTAACGTTTAATCTGTTCAGCAAACATCGGAGTAACGTACATCTTCTTAATAAGAGATTCGTCAATTTCCTTTGTTTTATCGAGTTCTTTAACGGATTTGTTTTCAGGATTGTACCAAGAATCTGTGAGGCGATATTCGTCAACGATATAATCTCTCAACGATTTAAGAGTTACAGCTTTGATGAATTTTTCAGCAACCATAGATTCAGCAAATTCTTTTTCAAGACGTTTTGATTCTTGCTGGATCATAGCCAAAACAAGACGAGAATCCTCATATCCCACAGTACAAGACTTGAAGTATTCAAGATCGTCTTTATCGGCTTCGCTCTTATCGACTGCTTCTTTAGTTCGCTTGTAATCTTCGATAGCATCTTTAGCCATATGAATATATGTGTCCAAAGAATTAACATCGAAATAATCACTTACCGCAGCATTGAAAATTTTACAAGTCTCTTCTGTAACTTTTGGTGTCACACCATCTTCTTCGAATTCGATCTTGTCCCAATCGATATTTGATTCTTTAGCAAGTTTAAGCATATAATCTTTTTGCTCTTGCTTGATTTGGTCTTTTGTAAGTTCAGCTGATTCTACAGGTTTTGTTTCTGGAGAAACAACTTCAACGATTTCGTTGTTTTCCAAATCCGATGAATCTTTTTCAGGCATAGAAACATCAATAACTGTAGGATTCTTTACCTCTTCAGTATTTTTCACTTCGGTATTCTGATTCTCACCCATTCTATAACTCCTTTATTGTTTTATAGAAAAAAATTTATATAACTATATTCATTATCATTTTAAAAAATATAAAGTCTACCCAAAATAGGGTAGACTTTTAATATAGTTAGTCACCAGAATCGTTATTGTTGTTAGAATTACTATTGCTATTGTTGCTAGAATTGATAAGATTTTCCGTTTCTCTAACAAGTTGTTCATAATATGTGACAGCTTGATTGAGACGATTCTCATAATCCTGTATCTGTTTATACGCAGTTTCATACTTTTTCTTAGCAGAAAGCATTTCTTCTCTGGCAGCAATATTTCGTTCAGACTCTCTGTTCATAAGTTTTGTCTGTTCGTATTCACGATTCAGATAATCTGTGAACATTCGAGTTCGTTCTTTTTCTATTGTATCGATAGATTCTTTCGGAACATAGACTGAATCATAAGTAATGTCAACCTCTTTATCAATCAAAACGAAATCTATCAATTCATTCAGTTTGTTTTTGATTTTAGTTTTTATTTCTGTCAAGAAGTTGTTTCGTTCTTCTTCAGAAGTAAACCGTCGAAGTAGTGGATATACAACAACGTTAAGATTGTCGCATTCCACGTACTCAAACGATTTCGATTTATCAATCAAGGATTCAGGAATAAAAACTTTTTCGTCATCTAACTGTAAAGGCTCTAATGATGTAACAAGTCGGCAAATGTATATGGTGGTATTAGGACGAATCGCAGCATAATACGAACCCATTCCCAAACCTATCGGCGAGAAGAATCGTTCATAAATGTTATAATTGTCCTCATTGCTTGCAACGTTGTCGATATTTGTTGTACCAATAACAGAGCAAATAATTTTTTCACCACCATATATTTCAAGAGTCGAAATGTTGTAGATTTTCGAAAGTTCGATTGAATCCAACATTAGTTATTATTTCCTCCGACGGGTTTTCCTGACTCGTCGATTTCGTCAGAAACATTTGCGCCAAAGTTCTTACCAACTTGAGCATAGACATTAAACTGCACAGCGTTCAATGTAAATGATGCTTTATTATGATATACAATATCACCACCATCAATCACGTCATCACTGCCGTCAAGTTCTTGATTTTTGCTTGCAATAGACTGATCGTATGTCACGTCTTGAGAATACTCAATAGGAATGTTGTACAATACACCATAACGAGGTTTAACTTTGAAAATTCCACCAGTAACACCACTTTGAAACATGTTTTCAGTGAGTTTAATAAGAATCATCTGCAATGTTTCAGCTGGAGAAGTCGGAGAAATTTTAGAAGCTCTGAACAATTCAGGTCTAAAGTTTTCAAATCCCTTCAATCCTGTAATAACACGACCATTAGAAGTAGTCAAACCACTTGTGGCAATTGCTACCCACGGGAAGTTGTACGGGAATTTTACGCTATCTCCACCAGATGTTTCTTCCAAACCACCAATGTGGAAAATTTCTGTTGGTGGACTTTCAACAATTCCACTATTATCAACAGAAATTGAAAATGACTTGTTGATTAATTTTGCTGTAGAAACCAATGCCGGCATAGTCATCGCAGCATAGAAGTTATCAGGATTATATAAATCATCTTCTCTAATATAGTGTGAATTTACAACAGGAGCAATTGAAATTTCTGCTTCTTTAAACAATGTCGGATACATTTTGGCCAAGAAGTTCGTCAAAGAAACATCATCGGTTTTGTGTCCAATTGTCTTAAATGGCTTTGTAGGATCATCGTCGACATGAGTGCTGTCATAGCAATCTTTATGCAACTCCAAAAGATAATGTTTTACTGATTCTTTTATTTCTTCTTGTGTCGGTGCTTTCTTTCCTCTATAGAAGATATAGAAAATCTGATATGAAAGGTTGCCTTGAGTATCATGACCTAAGCTATCAAGCATTCTCCATCCGATTTCTGTTCCTTCTTGAGCAACTGTTTTTCCATCGTTAGTAAGAAACGGAGAATATCTCGGAACTCTAAGGGTTGTATAATTAGAGTAATCTCCAAGTTGCATCGTTTCTTTCATCTTGGCGATGAATTGAAGATTAATTTCCTGATCGGCTTCAGCTTCATTTGTAGAATCAGATACTATGAATTTTCCACGTATTGAGAATTCGCCATCTGCAGGTTTCGGCAAAAGCACATTCTGGTAGTCATTATCATAAAGATTGAACTCATTGTCAGTAGTAGGATATCGATATGCTTCGCCACCAAATTTTACACGAAGATCGTTATCGAAGTTTTGATCATTATATGTCCAAACAGGCAATTCTGTAGATCGCTTTGCACCACTTGTATTCAAGTCAAATGCATCAGGATCAAAATAAATATCAAAATTTACCTGCTGGCGATACTGAGAACCATTAGCTTCTACCGGAGCTGCAGCAAAGTTAAGAGAGAATTTTATGTGAGAAATTCTCGCTTTGCCATCAGACTGACGGAAGAAACACTGAGCGCCGCTAATACGACCTGTACCATTATCACTTATCGCACCAGGACGAATATCGATACCTGGTGTTAGTTTTTCATTTGATATTCCATAAAAGCCTTCACTGGCATTTAAACGATCGATAGTTTTTGCAATAGCAATAGTTTTATTTTCCGAAATATCACTATCAGGATTATCAGCAGTTCGCAAGCTTGCAGGATCTTCTGTGCTAAGAGCACTATTAATGAAACTACCACTGAGTGGGTTCCAAGTATATCCATCGCGCAATCGCACATTTGCACTACCATTGACTTCACCTTCTCCAGTAGGTTTAGTGCCAACTGTATCAGGTGTCAAGAAGTACAAATATAAAACTTTCTTAAACGCTGAACTTCTGGTATCACTTGTGAAATTATTCTCAACAAACAATGTTGTCAATACAGCAAGACCATCAGATGAACCGTTTTTATCAGTATACCAATAATTTGCTTTATCAGAAATTATATCTAACGGTATTATGGGTGAAGATGAAATGCCTTCTACACCACCATTAAGTTCTGCTATTCCAGAACTCTTAGCGATTTCGTTTTCATATCTCTTAATAAACTCCAAGAAAGTAATTACTTTCTGCCAGAAGATATGATAACGCAATTCGTTATTATCAAGCAATTGGTCATATGATGTGGAGCCCAAACCGGATGCGCTATTTAACGCACTTGAAAGTTTTGCAGTTATTCCACCTTCACCATTGCCCAAAGAATAGTTAGGAGAAATTTTCTTAAAGAATTTTTGTAGATTTGTATCTCCATCAGGTTGATGAAGCATCAATGTACTTATGTATTCTTCAGAGCGATCATATCGTAGTTTAGATGAATCATATGTTGTTCCACTAGCAGGAACTATACCATTGTAAGTATCTTGTTCTCCAGAATAGTTGTTTGAAATTTCAACAATATTCGGGTGATTCATGTAAATTTCGCGCAACGTTGTACCAAATACTGGAGTTTCTGAAACTTCAATTTCTCCATTAGGTTTTTGATAAGCATCGAAACCGAATCGTTCATTCAGTTTATGATTTATCGGGTAATCACGCGAACCTTTAATAAAGAAAAAACCAGTCAAAGTGTCGTTTTTAGGTATGACTGGGGGTGTGAAATCATTATCAGCCATGTTATATCTCCATTTGTTAATATTTTCGAATAAAATTCTATATATTAATGTTTTTTGCACTTAATTATAAAAAAAAAGAAAGAGGATATTTAATCCTCTTTCTTTTCTGCCGCGTTTTAGAACAAATCTTTCAACGCGTCATTTGACATGGACTTGGGTTCAAAGCGATCTGCAAGTTCGGCAGCATCGGCGGCTACAGTAGCGAAACCTGTTGAATGTTCCTTTACAACTGCAGCTTTCTTGTCGTTTGCAACTTGTGTCCTGTGCAGATTCTCTTTGAGATCTTCAACGATGGCATTCAATGATTTGAAACCAAAGAATCCAATCATGGAAGCTCCAATGAGGTCTTCTGTCATTTTGTCAGTGACGATTCCTGACTTTTCAACCTCGAAGAAGATAGGAGTAGTGTCAACACTGGTGACATCAATTGATGAAATCATGTTGTTTGCATTTTTCTCCTCGACTCCGAGATCGCCGTCATTACGCAGCATTTTCACAGTGCGTGTAACAGACTGTCCACGCGGTACCACGTAATTGAATTGATTTTCTTTGGTTATGCTTGTGAATGATGAACATCCACTGATGCGCAATGTGTTGATCTTGTCTTGAAGGTCCATACACTTGAGAGATGAATTCATCTCTACACCAAAGAATTTCACCCAAGGAGCAGCGGCTCGAGCATTGATAATGTCGAACATCTCCTCAGTGTTGGCGTACTTCACAGAGCTCGGCAAGTTATTGTCGAGAATGAAGAAGTTACCAATTCCAGCATCGATTGACTTCTGGATGTCCAAGAAGCACTCAATGTTGTTTTGCAAGTTTGTAACACCTGAGCTGATCTGACATTTCGGAGTCAAACCAATAACTACAGGGCGAGGAATCTCGTTTGTTACATCGTCGATCGGGAAATCATGTTCACCGATTCTGAATGATTTAACCGTGTTCATGTAGTTTGCCAAAGAGGCGGTGAACATCGGTCCGAGACCAGATCCAGTACCACCATCAGAACTGAAGACAGTCATAATGATTGTCTGCTCTGTCGGATGGAAAAGTACTTCCTCATAGTAAGCGATGAATGTCTGCAAGGCATCCATGGTCTTGTCATCGCTGTACACGTTTGTCGCAGCGAAGTTTTTGAAATATGCTTTCGCACGATTTCTGTTTTTACCGGCACCGTCAGCATTCTGGCCACCGATTTTAAATTTGTAAGCTTCAGGAATAGGAATCTGTGCCAAATCCTGATCTGATGTGTTGACAGCCAAAAGTGTAGGATTGTTCGGAAGAACTCTTGCGAGTGTCATTCCCAAACGTCCACCACCTTGACCCATTGTTACGATTACAAATCGTAACTTTTCTTTGCTTTTTGCACCATCCAAAACTGTGGGCGATGCTTGTGTTTTAGGAGCAGCCTGAGCCACTTCAACCTTTTTTTCCTGTGGCTGCTTGGCGTTAGCTACCACGTTTGTTTGAACAGTTTCCTGTTCATTTGAAATGTTGTTGTTTTCCATTGGATCCATTAGAAAACACCTCCTTCATTATTGTTGAATACCCTTAATAAAATATATAATTTATTAATTCTTTATTTTATGCGTTTTCTTCTATATTAGATGTATTTTCATGGTCAGTTTCAAATATTCTTTCAACATTTACTCGAAGTTTGTACTTTTTGTTTAGCTTAGCGCAAATATCCAATACCAGCATATAAACATACAAAGCGAGAAACAACGAAACCGACATTGAAAGAATAAAAATTGCACTTCGTATGATATATTCATACCATTGCATTGAAATTGGGATATTATATAAAATTAAAAACCCAAATATTGCTGTAAATGCAAATGTGATCAAACCAACACATAGAAAACAATGTGATGACCAGAAAACAATAAAGTTTTTGATTCTTTTACGCGTATTGTCCATATTTTCTCCTCCACGCATTTATAAAATATATAATTTTATTTCCTTTTATATTATGAGTAAAAACATGTCAATATAGTTTAAATAATAAAGGAGTCACAATGTGGAAATTAAAATTACAAAATTTACGATTATTCGTATTGTTGTCGTTGTTGTTCTCTGCGTCGGTTGTTTTTGCGCAGGAAGATTTATCCGATTTGGAAGAGTTTCAGGCGCTAGCGAACAGCTTATCAGCGGAATCGTACAAGCAGGAAATGACACAAATAAAATCATTGACCAGCTTGTTGCTTCAGGAGCTTCAGCAGAATCCGCAGCAAGATATGGACAGCTCATTGATGGAGTCATTAGAGAACTGCGAGAAGAAAATGAAAAGCTCGGAGTATCAACAGATGAAGCTATCAGAGCAATTGAAAGTAATAAACGAATCGCAGACATTGTCCAATCGGCTTCAGCAAGCCTATCTCAAACAACAAACGATGCTCTCGGAGACGCAATTAAACGCGCTGAGGATTACGAGCGACTTATTGCAACATTACAAGAAGCTGTTCGAAATTCTTCAGAAAATAATAACAAGTCAGAATGATGACATCAAAAATGTTGTCGAATCAATGCAGCAAGCGTTAAATAATGCGAATAATGTCAAAACACAACTCGATTCTTGTTTGATTCTTTCTAAAAAACAAGCTGAAGAAATTGAAGCTTTAAAGAAAAAAACAAAAGGATTGAAACGAGCTAGAATAGCGTCACTATGTATTACTGCTACAGGTTTAATTGTTGGTGGAATTGGTGTATTGCTAAAACAAGATGATGCTACAAGAAACATCGGTAATTCTTTAGTAATTTGTGGTGCTACTGCTATAGGTGCGGGTGCTACAACATTCGCTATTTCGATAACAATTCCTTTTTAATTAAAAAAAAAATACCCCACATTAATATATAATGTGGGAGAAGTAAATTACCTAACATGTTGCCGGGTTACCGGATCGATGTGAGTAATCTTAATAAACTCTTCGCGAGTCAAGAATTTCACACCGGAAACATGTTCATCTACCGCTCCAGTCGAGTCTGGAATAGGGTAGTGGTACGGATATCCATGGACAGCGTACATGTGGTATTCCTCCTGTAACAGGGAGATTTAGGAGAGGTGGTTGCAGCCACCTCTCCTATTTATTTAACCTGTCTACTATTAATATAATATATAATTCAAACAGATGACAAAAATATATAAATTCCGATTAAAATCTATGTAAAGGAGTTAAGAAATATATGATTAACGAGTTTCTTATTGAAAAAAGCGATGTTGTTGATACAAAAGACACAACGATGCAGAATACCAATGATGTCGTGAAAGAGATTTTGGATGGCGTAACAAATCACTACGATTTGATCAAAGCTATCGAAAAATATAACGATGATAACAAACTTCCGTTGAACAAACGCGTTAAATATTCAATTTTGGTTGGTGCGGCATACATTAGTGTTGCTAAAGCCACTGAAGTTGGAACAGAAACATTCCTTGTAACCAGTTATGATTATACTGGTTCTGCTTCTTTTGAATATGATGAAAAAGGTAAAATGACAAAAGGTTCTGCCAGTTTATCAACGCATATGATTAAAGCCGCCGATGTTCTCGATGTCGTAATCAAAGGTTATGATAAAGATGTTATCGATCCTATACAAGGTAATAAAACTTTGGACGAAATCAGCGAAAGCGAATTGATCCGCAAGATAACTGATCTTGATCAGAATACATTCCATTATGTAACATCTGGTCAGTATCGTTCATATATTGTTGCTATTTGTAATGGCTTCAAGAAAGAACATTTGAACGAATACTCTTACACGATGAAACCTGCTGCATATAACTTGTATCTCAAGTTGATTACAAAGTACTTCAATGTGCTTAAAGAAATCGTAATCGATTCTTGTAATGCTACTGAGAAAAACAGTTTCGCGATTAGTGTTCAAATGCAGCGTGACGGACAACCAATTCAAGTTCAAGTTATGGCTCAGTATTCTACTGGAAACAAGTTTACTATCGTTGATCTAGGAATGAAAACCGATGAAGTATATGAAACTTTCCTGAAGGCGTACTTCGATAAAAAGATGAATGAAAATGATCAGTTTGTATTTACTGATGAATGTAAATTAGAACTTTCTCAAAAGATTTTCACTTCTGAAGAAATTGAAAACTACAAGCGTTGTTTGGATTGGGAACATATAAAGTTCGATTCAAACGGCAATCCTTATTGGACTGAGTAAAAATAAAATAGTGGAGACAAATGTCTCCACTATTATTTATTATTCGCCATTTGAGTTTGGATTTGGATCAGGAATAGGATCTGAAGAAGGCATTTCTCGTGTATGGAAATCGTATTCGTCACTATCCGAGTTCATATATTCGTCAGAAAGTGTCGAATGCTTTTCGTTAAATGCACTAACTCGTTGAGCGAAATCTTCTTGAGATTCATCTTCTCCCAAAACCGGTACTTCTGCAGCTCTAGAATGTATAACGTATTCTGTTGAAGATATTGCTGCCATAGCGGCGCTTATTTCTTCATCTCTATTAAGGTTTACACCTTCATAGTCGTAGTTCGTAATAAAATCTACAAGTAGGTTATTTAGAACTTCGTTATCGTCAACATCGAATTCTGTACGAGCTTCAGCATAGAACATCAAATCATTGTATATATCAGAAGCTTTTTCGATAGAAAGCATAAAAGCGTTTAACAGATCAATGATTTCATACAAGTCTGTAGAAGTCTTTTCGATATCTTGTCTATTATCGTATGCTTTCTCAAGTACATCATGAAGAATACCTAAGAAAGAATTGTGGAATTCCCTAATAGTGTATTCTTTTTTCAAATTATGAATACTGTAAACAAACTCATCTATATCGTAACTAATTTTGTCTATATCGTAAACTAATTTATCACGATAAGAAAGAATGTAAATAATTTTACGATTTGGATCTGTAACAAGTGCTCCAAAATCACCATCTGAGATAGTTGTATGAGAAATATCTACGAACTGACAAGTATTAGTCTCACCAGTTTGTACCACTCCAACACGAACACCTAAGTTCGAATTATTATTTGAAGCAGCAATGATTGTTTTTTCGTAGCTTGAAAGAATCCAAGAACCCTTGTTAATATCTGTTCCAACGAATCCATTTTCAATATTCTGGAAATATCGAATACCAAGAGCATTCTTTTTATTCGTAGCAAACAAATGAGTTTCATCAAGAGAAACAAGAGTCCATTCGTCTTTACTCATATCTCCACTAGCAAATGCATCATGAATATGACCAGCAGAATCATATGTTTTGTATCCAAGCTTATCTGTTTTAGATCTACTGAACACAATACCATTTAATTCAACAAATTCATTATCAGAAATACTTACTGTAGGTTCATAAGGTACAAGGTCACCATCTTTTTTCGCCATTCGTCGAATATTATTTGATTGATCATTAAGCATTATGTAGTTATCAAGAATAACGCATTTTGTTACAGCTATAGAATTTGGTTGTAAACTATTTGATATCGAATTGTGACTTGGATTTGGAGGAGAATTATATCCTATCGAATTGGAATTATTTTCTGTTTGGAACTGTACCCATTTGACTCCAGTATTTGTCGCAAAAACAAACGTACCATCTCTTTCTTCAATGGTGATCGGTACGATAAGTCCATTGATAATAGAATCAGGATCATCAAAATTCTCCAACTCGTTAAGATTAAATAATCCCGATGCATGTCGTGTATGCAAACAAATCGGATCTCCAGATGGAGTTCCTCCCATTACATATAAATCGTAAGTATGGGCTTCAGATTCTTGTTGTTGTCCATTTTCTCCAGAACCAGTGGATGATCCTGTTCCACTGTTGCTTTGAGTTTTGTATATATTGTCTTCAACAAAATAAACCAAGTTTGTTATTGAACGAATAGTATTGTATCTACAAGGTTGGAACTTTTTAGTATAATTAACGGACCATATCGATCCTGGTGCATCAGAAGCGTAAATCAAATAGCCGCTACTTTCAATCTTTTCAAATTTCCATTCGGAACCTCGATCTGCCCCGTTATTGAATTTTGACATGTCCCAATACTTAAAACCGTTGTCATTCGTTCCACAAAGTAGTACTATTCCAAGAGAAGAAATATATTTAAATTCATAATTCTGAGCATCAGAAACATTAGATTTGTAAATTTTGGAGTTACTGAGGAACCAAATTTCATTTTCGTCATTTATAAAGAATACGTATTTGCCATATTCTTGAATAGAAACCCAATTGCCAGATGTGACATTCATTTGCTCCAATTCGTTTGTAGATTCGTTCAGATGCCAGATACCATTGTTTTTAGTATTATCCGAACCTCCGAAGAATGTTCCGTTTTCTTTAGAAGCAATACAAGACATCCAGTCCCCAGTTTCAACATTTGTATACTTAATGCGTTTTGTATTCAAATCATATCCGAAGATACCCTTTCTATCAAATCCGACAAACTTCGTAGTCATCAAGTCTTTGATACTATACAAAACGTTTACAAACGTATTTGTTTTATCGTTTATTTTCTTAATAACTTTTCTAGCATTATCATACAATGTTTTCAAATAAGAAGATAAGAATTCATAATCGTATAAGAATACAGATTTAGCAAAACCTTCATTACGAATGTTGTTTTCAAACAAACGAATAGCCATTTTGAACAAATGGATAATCTTGTTTTTCTGTTCGTTGGTACCTAAATCGAATACAACTTCTTCATAATTCAAAACATCAATACCGACAAGAATCTTGCAGTTATCATTAAGAGAAATGTTTGTAGAATAATTAAAACATTGTATGAGAGAACCAGGTTCACGTATATTTTTGTAACCAAATACAAACGTTACTAGAGTTTCAAACAAGTTTTGATATCCAGTGATAGCATACTTTTCCATTGAGTTATAAAAACGTGTTAACCAAGAAATAATCATATCACGTTTTTCTATCATCGGTATATTTGAAACATATCGCATGTATGAGACAAGTTTATTGTTTGCACTCATACTGTTTTTGAGTTTTTCACTAATCGTCACATTTGTGTTATGGTTTACGCCATGCACTGAGTCATTATCGGAACTTGTGTCGAATAGATCATATATCTTATCTTGATCACCAAAGATAGTTTCGAGTTCTTCTTTAGTTACAGGATCATCGACATTTGGATCAAACTCCATATTAGGATCGAATTTGAATGTCGAGTTAACTACTTGATCTACAACTTCCCCATCGAGACCAATATTTTTAGCAGGATCCAACATGTAATCTTCAAATTGTTTACAATAGTTGTAAGCTGAAGCTTCGAGAGCATCAACAGCACCATAACCAGCTTGAATAGCAAGGGCTGATCCAAGAATAGCTTTAGCTTTATCCAATGCTGAAGCATTTGATTCTTCTGTCGGATATTTACATCGTTTATAGAATCCTTCATTAATCATACGTTCTTCGCCAAAGATTGCTCTAGAAGAAAGAAGAACATAAATCTGTTTTATATTACTATTTCTAGGAAGAACCCAACCCTCAATATCATCTTCAAATGCATCTTCTAATGCAGTATCGAGTCCTTTGTCTCTGTATTTAACTTTGTTTTTTATATCGTTTTGACCTTTTTCTTTATATTTTTTCTTTGATTGTTTAGCGACTTCATCGGCACCTTGCATCAAAGCAACCATACTAACAGTTTCAGATTGCTTAAATAATGCACCCATGACATTGTTTTTAAGAGTTCCGATGCCATTTTGAGCTTGAGCATGTAAATAATCTTTACCTTTTTGTGTAAATTCACTGAATTTTGAATCAGCATATCCAGAAAGACCCATACCAGCAGCAGCTTCTCTTAACGACTTAACTGTAGAGGAGTTATTAATTCTGTCTCCAATAGTTCCTCCGACTTCGTTAAGCTTCTTACTACCGAAATCCATTATTTCACTTTCACCGGCTTCGATTGCGCCGTTTACAGCATTCTTTATAGCGCCACCAGTTAAGCTATTGACCTTATTAAGAAGGTAATTTCCGCCGCCTTGTTGATCAGCAATTTGGTCAGCCAATTGTTTAGCCATCATTGTATTGACCATTTTGTCTGTTTCACTTTCTTCATGTTTTTTCTGAATAGGCATCATTATATCTAAGTCAGAAGAATTAATAAAATATTTGCGATTATAAACTTTGTCGCTAGTTCCAAACATTCTTGGAGTAACAATATCACCATACAAATCGAAAAATTTTCTAAGTTTTGTAGGAGTCAAATAAGTATACGAATAAACAATTAATGTTTTCGTACCATTGACAATTAAACTTTTAATAAATTCGATATTCTTTTTGTATTCAGCGATTTGATCTCTAGCTATTTTATATGCTTCGGTTTCGGTATATTTTTTATCAGATCCTTTTCCAAGAGCAATATCAGTCTCAAGTCTTTCTATTTCTTTATTGAAAGTTATATACTGTGCATACAGTTTATCGAAAATATATAGAAGATTTTTGAAACAAGAATTTGATGCACAAAGCTGTATATCTTGAGACAATCTTGAAAACTTGATATTATAGTCTATTTCGTATTCACCATCACAGAACTCAAGTGTCTTAACCCAGTCTCGAGACAAAGCTTGTGTACGTATATAATGGTCATGATAGGCCAAGTCTGCGCCAGTATAATATAGACCCTTGATACCAAGAGAGAATATTTCATCGGTAATATAAATAGCAGATTTTACACTCTTTGTAAACTGCTCAGCAATGTTGCCTACATATGTAATAGCGGCGTCTTTTAATTTATTTAGACCATCATTAGCCATGGTTTTAAGCATATCCAAACCTTGGTTAAGATAATCTGTCATATATGATTTGAGGTCAATTGGTATTTTTATATTGAATTTGCCAGCAACTCTTTCAGCAAGAGCATTGAGTTGTGTAATCCTACCATCAGCAAAAGATTTAACTCCAGACGAAACTTTGTCTGCTATACCATTGAGTTTGCCAGATAGTCTATTTCCAGCAGCATTTCCGATAGCAGAAATACCTTTTTGTATAAAACCAGATGACCCAGAAGATGTTTCAGTAACTTCGTTATCGTAATTTGATAACGCATTGTTAATAGGTTCTGCCATAATAAAATATCTCCTAAAGTTATATAAGAATGTCGATTTTTAATAAAACAAACAAAAAATACAGTGCTATCACTAGGATAGCACCATTTTTTATTTCTTTTCTTGTTCTTCGTGATTTTCAGGAGGCAGCAACATTAACTTAGTAGTTAAGTCATTCATCAAGGTTTCGACAGTTTTCTTAACATATTCATCAACCATATTAAGTTTCTTAATACGTTTATCCAACATTCCTTTCTTTAACTCACCAAGTTTAAAAAACATATCCTCAAAAACAAGACGATTTGTTTTTTCAATATCTGTAATTATTTCTTCTAGTTCAGATTTTTTAAATGCAGTAAGCTCAATAGTTTGAACATTTAAAGCTTGCTGAGTACATTGATTTAATTCATCTATATATTTATTAGCGCGTGATCTATCTTCGATAATAAGATCAAAACCATTACGTTCAATAATGTCTTTACTTTTAGTAGTCCACAATTCACGAATAGATTGAATCATATCCGAGATAAAGAAATATTCACGAGATTTTCGAATATTCGTATTATCAAATGGTGTAACTTCACAAGCATACGCTATAAGTTTTTCATAGTATTTGTTAATCAATGTTGAAAATGTTGAAGAAAAAATATCATTAACTTGATTTTCATAGTTAGATTCTATAGTGTGAATCGTGTTTATAAGTTCAATTGTTTTTGATACGACTTGATTTGTTTGATTACTGATCAATATGTCAAGCAATGAAATGAATGAGTTCGCATCCATATTCATTATACCGTAATTGCGATTTTCAACGGCATTTTTGTTCACGTATTGTCTATTTTTTATTTTAAATTTGCCGATTTCTATATATTCGGAATCTTCGAATTTTTTAGAAATAAATTTAGCTATGCCCATTATTAAACCAAATGCGGCATAAACTATAATAACAACACATACGCAAACTAACGCAACAAACCACAAGTTTTCTTTTATTATAGTATACAAATTTTCGTATGAGTTTACATTAGCAACAGCGTTTTCCATATTAGTAATTCCTTATTTAATTATATTAAAATGTTCTCGGAGCAAAAAAAGAAAGGACCCGAAAGTCCTTTCTTTTCAGAATCGTTATTCAGTAGCGTCGTCGATTTGGTGTATCGAGTTGGCTTTATTGAATAACTTTTCTAATTCTTTTCCGTCTTCGTCTCCGTAATCCTGACCAGTATAGTTATCGATAATCTCGTTGAGCATATCGAAATTCTTTGTGGTCAAAACTGCGGAATACCAAAGAACAACCAAAATGAGCGATAGCATAATAGCATAAGCGCATTTTCTAGCAGCTACCATCTTTGGACTTTCGTCCGTTTGTGTTGTGATGAATAAGAAAACTGCCAGCACTATGCTAATGACAAGCAGCGAAATGTTTTCAAGGGACATGTCCATCATTTTGCTCCTTTCTTTTTCTTGATTGCATAGATCAAGTGTGAAATTCCATTTGCAATGCCATTGATTGCAGCAGCGCTTACACCAACAATCACCGCATCACAATAAATTTCACCGGTTGTTTTCGGGATAAGTTTTTTGTCTTTGCTGACAACTTTGCCCGAAACCTTGTCGATTGTTACTGTTTTCCTGTAATGATAAAACGGCAGATTCATTTCTGTCGTCTTATATTCCCATGACGGATTGTATTCCATTTTCCTCTCCTGTTTCGTTTAATTTCTTCCAGATATTGAATCCAGCATGAAAGGTTTTCTCCATAAGATCGAGATGACCATTCTCTGTCAATGCCGAGCGAATCATTTTCTTATTCCTAGAAGCAAACCTCCAACTTTTTTCTCGTATCAAAACACAAACTTCAGTCATGTCTTTGTTTACGAGGTCCTTTTCCTTCACCGGGAAAATTTTTATTTTGTCTATGAGACTTAGCATTGCTTCCTCCACTTGTCTTGACGAATCTCATACATAATCTTTGGATCACATACAGTTACGCTCCAGACTGGACGATTATTCTTGGCGAACGTTACGCCTTCAACAAGCCATTTTTCATGCTCATTAATAAGTGCAACGGCGTCTTCGTAGTTGTTAAACTTGAAGACATGTTCGTCTGTTTCGTTGAACGGATACCAAAAGTCGTAAAACAACTCGTGCGCCATAACGTCGATATGTTTCTTGACCTCTTCGTCCGTAAGATTTTCCTTGACTGTTGGATTTTTGAACCATTCGGTTGTGTCGTTTATACGTTCCTCCAAAGTAGAAGGACGTCTAACGACAGTTCCGTTTGGTTGGTTGATGATGGTTAAATGCTTTTCCAACAAAGAACCACTTTCACCAACGACGCAGTAGAAACAACTTTCCAAAGAAATTTTGTCAAGAAGCTCTTTATAGTTTTCGGCGAAAAATTTACGGACTTCAATACGGCGAATCGGATCAACTACGATAATTCCACCTGTGCGAGGTCCCACAAACATTCCTTGCGAACTATAAAACCCATCGATATACCCGCATTTAAATGCGAGCAGCGCTGCGGTAAGGTCTCTCCAACCAAGATGATGATATTTGTCAACAACAGTCTTGAAAAACGGAAATGGAGCATTGAAATACTCTATTCCACGCAAGACTTCTGGCGCGTTGTCATCATCCATCCTACGAACATGCATTTTGTGAATGTCTGGATTTCTGTAATGAGCATACTTTTGCTTAATATGCTCGATTTTTCCGTCATCGTTTTTACGCTCGACGACTTCGACTTCAATAGCGAAATTGTACATTTCACTATTCTCAAATGGGAATTTTACCATAATTCCTACCTCCAATTATTTTGCTCACCCGAGCAGCAATTAATAATACTTATCTCTAAGTATATCCATCATTAATATAATATGTAATCAAAAAAGAAAATAATGTAGAGGCAAAATGCCTCTACATTTAAATTAGATCTTGTATTGTTCGTACCCAGGTTCGCATGGTTCATCTCTATTCCAAGATGGACCAGAGCATCCTCCATACTTTGCTGGGTCAACCAAATGTTTGCAATCTGTGCAACAACCTTTTCCAACATATTTAGGATTATTATTGCACCATTCCTTAAGTCTATCAAGGTTACTCATGTTTTTGCCTCCTCAGTATTATAATATGTTTCTGATAATCTTTTAACTAATGCGTCGTATAATTCATTTTCATCATACGTTGAAAAGAACACTTCGCATGCAGATTGTGAAGTATATTCACCCAACTGCAATCTTCCTTCAGAAGTAAATTGATAGCAACTTTCATTAAGACGTTCTATCACAGGAATGCTAAATACGAAACGCCTTTTCATTCCTTTAGATTTTTTATTAGGAATGAAAAATTCTATTGAATATTGATATGCTGCTCCAAAACCACATTCATAAATCTCTCCAATAGTAACACCTTTGAGATCTTTGTACACAAACTTTTTTATTTGGTCAAGTAGCATGTCGTACACACATTCCTCATTTGGTTTCTTTCGTGGTTTTCGTTTAAGTTTTGGTTTATCGATATTTATCCATTCCCATGCTTGACGTAAATATGGTTGAAACATATAATAATTAACATTTGATTTAATCATTTCAATTCGTCGTTGTTTAGCACACTCTAAAAGAGTAGTGTATTTTTCAACATCATATTCAAGAGATGATACAAGATCTTTTGCTTTTTGTATTTGAACTTCTGGTGTTTCTCCGCCACCATACATATCACCCATTCGGTTAAACATATCTTTCCTCCATAAAGATATATACAAAAAAGAAGTCCAGTTAAGGACTTCTTTTGTATTAAAGTTTGTAAGAAAGCATTCCTACGATTGACACAGGAACTTTCTTAGGAATCTTATCAATATCAGAATTTCTGATGTTTTGCATAGATATTTGAGAAGTTGAATTCTTTCCTATCATTATACATTTATAATCTTTATTTTTTGTATCGATCTTCGAAACACTTGTGAACTTAAAGTCTGGCGAAATGTTGAAGATTCTCTTAGGTTTATTTACTCTATTAGTTTCTTCAAGGATATCTTGATTAACCTTTAGAATATACGAATAACCTTCTTTATCCGTTATTGAACAAACTCCGCTTTCATCAGTGAAACGTTCTATCTGAATCAACGAAACATCGTTACCATCGCCGAATTCAATCATAACTCCAGCAGCAGTTCTTCCCAATTCTGGAATACTGTTTGTTGGAATAAACTGATATCTTCCGGTGTCGGTTATAAACAAACAATAATCTTTTGTTGTATCAACATTCTGAACAATTTTGTTCGTTCCAGCCTGAATCGCTTGTTTACCAAATGTTTCGATAGACGATATTTTGATTTTGTTAGAATCTGAAACAGCAATGTATTTGTCTGTCTCTGAGTAAATCGGAATTACTGCTGAGATAACCGGTTCGTCAGAAATAGAAATCCAGTTGTTTATTCCAACTATGTCAGAAACATTTATACGTTTCGCTGTACCATCAGTCATGAAAATTATTACACCAATCAAATCTTTAGTCACATTATGACTTCCAATTATCTCTTTAGTATTCTTTCCATTAACCTTTACTGTTTTGATTCCATTCATCAATGTTTTACCATTAATGATATTATTCAAATCAAAGATTGCATATTGATTGTGTGACCAAAGAATTATACCGTTACTCATTGGAATAGATGTGACTACTGTTGCTTCTTCGTTATCATCCATTAGCACTGAACGTCTTGGTCTACCATATTTCGCACGAATCTTTTCCAAATCCGAAACAATTTCTTCATCAATTTTCTTGATCTTTATATCAAGTTCGGCAATTTTATCCTTACATTCTTCGATAGCTTGAATAATTTCTTCTTTCGATGACCTACTCAATTGATTTATTTTCATGTTGCTTATTGCATTAGCTTGAATAGGTGTAAGTTTGAATTCTTTTACCAAATAATCAACGAATTGTTGTTCATTATCCAACTTCTTAGCGAATGCAAGAATTTCATCAACGTTATCGTAGATTTGATACTTACCTTCAAGAATGTGGATTTGTGTAGAGATACAAGACTGATGATAACTGATCTTTCTCAACTTTGTTGTGTACAAAGTATCATACCAATCAGCAACGATGTCTTTAATACTTACACGTTTTACAAACCTTTTATCACAGTAAATATTACTGATAGGCACTGTTTTTGTCAAACAATATTTTTCAAGATCTCTTGCAATTTCGAGAATGTTTGAGTTCTTATCAAAAACGACCTCGAACTCAATGAACATGTTTCCATCACGTTTAGTCTTGATATCAACAACATTCAGAATCTTACTTAGCACAGGATGATTCTTTGCAACATATGCTTTGATTGTATTCTGAATATCTGCTTCAGTCA
>Ga0310695_10000626_pt1 | contig 90026 bp, 76 predicted proteins | sample RumenRJG_04DNA_FD_203882 | JGI IMG/M metagenome (GOLD analysis project Ga0310695, IMG submission 203882) | Bovine rumen microbial communities from Lethbridge, Alberta, Canada - RJG_04 (v2) (version 2) | ecosystem: Host-associated > Mammals > Digestive system > Stomach > Rumen | place: Canada...
TCAATACGCACCGCAGCTCACCAGGCCGCTCCGACGGCCGGCTGCGAGGGCGGATGTTCCCTTGAAAGAGGAGGCGAAGCCTCCGATTTCTTTGGTAGTGGTGCTGGGATTGAGGGGTAAATCGCCCCAGCGCTCCAAGCTGGAAGAATGTGAAGTGCTGAGCATTGAAAAGCCTCGACAAATTCGGATTTTTGAATTGATGGATAAAAGAAAGCTGCAGCGAGGTGCTGCAGCTTCTTTTGCAATTGATGGATAAGTGATCAGCGTTCGACGCGGCGGACGACCGGGATCTCGGACTTCATGGCGCCGGTCGGGCAGACCTCCACGCACTTGAGACAGGTGGCGCAGAAGGTGGCAGCCTTGTCGGCGGGGACCATCGGGTTGACGATGGTGCTGAATCCGCGGTTGTAGAGGCCGATGAACGTCTGGCCGACGACCTGGTCGCAGGTGCGGTAGCAGAGGCCACAGAGCACACACTTGTCCGGGTTGTGGCTGATGGGGTCGGCCACTTTGATGATGGGACGGGCGTGGACTTCGCCGGGGAACTTCTCCGGCTCGACGTCATACCAGTTCGCGTACTCGATGAGACGGCAGTCGTAGTAGTCGTGGCATCCGCAGTCGAGGCAGCGGGACGCTTCGTTGATGGCCTGCTCTTCGGTGAAGCCGAAGTAGATGGGCTTGAAGTTGTCACGGCGTTCCTCGGGGGAGAGGCCGGGCATCTTCTCGCGGGCCTGCTTCGGTTTGTCTTCGAAGTCGGCTTCGGTCTTCTCGTCCTCGACGAAGTAGGGCTTCTTGTACCGGACTTCATCGCCTTCGAGGTAGTTGTTGATGCAAAGGGCAGCCTTCTGGGCTTCGCCGATGGCTTCGATGGCGATGCCGGCGCCCCGGTTGGTGACGTCGCCTGCCGCGAAGACGTTGTCGATGTTCGTGCGGAAGGTCATTTCGTCGGCGACGATGGTGCCCTTCTTCGTGAGCTCGATGCCGTCGATACCTTCGCATTTTGCGACCTGACCGATGGCCATGAGCACGTTGTCGACCTTGATGTCTTCAATGGCGCCTTCGACCGGGACCGGACGGCGTCTGCCGGAGGCATCGGGCTCGCCCAGTTCCATGATCTGCAGCTTCATGCCGGCCACGTGGCCGTTCTCGTCGCCGTAGATCTCCGCGGGGTTCGTGAGGAACTTGAAGGTGACGCCTTCTTCTTCCGCCTCTTCGATCTCGATGTCGGCCGCGGGCATTTCATTGCGGGTGCGGCGATAGACGACGTAAACGTTCTCGGCGCCCAGACGGACGGCGGTACGGCAGCAGTCCATGGCGGTGTTACCGCCGCCACAGACGGCGACGTTCTTGCCAAGGAGCGGCTTCTCGCCGAGGCCGAGCTTCTCGAGGAAGTAGATGCCGCCTTCGACGCCTTCGAGGTCTTCGCCCGGGACACGCATGGGAACGGAGGTCCAGGCACCGATGGCAAGAAGGACTGCATCGTATTCGTTGCGGATGTCGTCGAACTGGATGTCTCTGCCGAGCTTCACGTTGTTCTTCATGACGACGCCGGCGTTCTCAATGATGGAGATCTCCTGGTCCAGGACTGCCTTCGGCAGACGGTACTCAGGGATGCCGTAGCGGAGCATACCGCCCATCTTCGGCTGCTGGTCGAAAATGGTGACGGCGTGGCCGTACATCTTGAGGAAGTAAGCGGCAGTGAGGCCGGCGGGGCCGCCGCCGATGATGGCGACTTTCTTGCCGGTGTCGGGTTCGACGGGAATGACATAGGGGTCTTCCGCCAGGACTTTGTCCGCGGCGAAGGCCTTCAGGAATGCGATGGAGATGGGCTCTTCCACGAGCTGCCGGCGGCAGGCGTCTTCACAGGGATGCGGGCAGACGCGGCCGATGGAGGCAGGGATGGGGAAGGCTTCGTAGATGGTCTCGACCGCCTGCTTGAACTGACCGTTCTTGATCTCCTGGACGTACTTCTGGCAGTCCGTCATGGCGGGGCAGTTCAGCTTGCAGGGACCGCGGCAGTCGCCGGTGTGGTCCGAGAGGAGCAGCTCGAGGGCGGTCTTGCGGGCGCGGACGACGCGATCGGTGTCCGTGTGGACCACATAGCCCTCCATGGGCTTCGCGGAACAGGCGCGGAGGAGTTTCGGGACACCTTCGACCTCGACGAGGCAGATGCCGCAGGCACCGTAGATGGCGGTGCGCTTGTCAAAGCAGAGGGTCGGGATTTCGACGCCTGCACGCAGGGCCGAGGAGAGGATGGTATCGGAGGCTTCGGCAATGACTTCGACACCGTCAATGGTATATTTGATCGACATAGTTGCAGCCTCCTTTCTCAGTGCACTTCCACTGCGCCGAACTTACAGGCGGTCTTACAGTTGCCGCACTTGACGCAGAGGTCGGGGTCGATCTCGAACGGGCTCTTGACCACGCCGGTGATGGCATTCGCCGGGCACTGGCGGGAGCAGGCCGAACAGCCGACACACTTGTCTTTGTTGATGGAGTAGGTGATGAGGTCGCGGCATTCACCGGCGGGGCAGTGGTGCCCTTCGATGTGGGCTTCGAACTCATCGCGGAAGTACCGGATGGTGGTGAGGACCGGGTTCGGGGCCGTCTGACCGAGACCGCAGAGCGCGCCGTCCTTGATAGCGTAGCACAGCTCTTCGAGTTTCTCGATGTCGCCCTCTTCGCCCTGGCCTTTGACGATGCGGTCGAGGATCTCGAGCATCCGCTTCGTGCCGAGGCGGCAGTGGATACATTTACCGCAGCTCTCCTTGGCGGTGAAGTCCAGGAAAAACTTCGCCATGTTGACCATACAGGTGGTCTCGTCCATGACGACCATACCGCCGGAACCCATGATGGCACCGGTGGCGCCGAGCTCGGCGTAGTCGATGATGGTGTCGAGCTTCTCCGCCGGGACACATCCGCCGGAGGGACCGCCCAGCTGGACGGCTTTGAAGGGCACGTCGTTCTTGATGCCGCCGCCGATGTCGAAGATGACGTCTCGGAGCGTGGTGCCCATGGGGATCTCGACGAGGCCGCCTCGTTTGATCTTACCGGAAAGGGCGAAGACCTTGGTGCCCTTGGACTGTTCGGTGCCCATGGCCGCGAAGGCCGCGCCACCGTTGTTGATGATCCAGGGGACGTTCGCGTACGTCTCGACGTTGTTGATGTTGGAAGGTTTCTGCCAGTAGCCGGACTGGGCCGGGAACGGCGGTTTCAGGCGGGGCATGCCGCGCTTGCCTTCGAGGGACTCGATGAGGGCGGTCTCTTCGCCGCAGACGAAGGCGCCGGCACCGGCCTTGATGCGAAGGGTGCAGGAGAAGTCGGAGCCCAGGATGTTGTCGCCGAGGAAGCCGCGCTCAGTGGCGTCCTTGATGGCTTTCTCGAGGCGGACGATGGCCAGCGGGTACTCGGCACGGACATAGACGATGGCCGTGGACGCTCCGATGGCATAGGCGCCGATGAGCATGCCTTCGATGAGGTTGTGGGGGTCGCCTTCGATGACCGCGCGGTCCATGAACGCACCGGGGTCGCCTTCGTCGGCGTTACAGATGAGGTACTTTTCATCGCCTTCGGAATTCTTCGCCGCTCTCCATTTGAAGGCGGTGGAGAAGCCGGCGCCGCCGCGGCCGCGGAGGCCGGAGATGTCGATCTGTTCGATGACGTCGTCCTGGGACATGCCGGTCTTCAGGATCTTCTCGATGGCTTTGTAGCCGTCTCTGGCGATGTAGTCGTCGATGTTCTCGGGGTTGATGAGACCGCAGTCGCGAAGAGCGACACGGGTCTGCGCCTCGAGGAAGTGCGCGTCTTCGGGGGTGATGCCGAGACGGTCGAGGGACGAGAGGTCTCCGGCGGAGACGGCGGCATAGATGTCATCCGCGTCCTTTTCGGTAACCTTGACATAACGGTGGAGGGTTCCCTCGTCATCGTAGAGGTCCACGATGGGCTCGAGGAAGCACATGCCGTTACAGCCGGTGATGTCGAGGACCGCACCGGTGGGGTTGTTTTCTTTGAGGAGGGTATCGAGCCGTTCGTATACGGCACCGGCGCCGGCGGCAAGGCCGCAGCTGCCTTCACCAACTACGAGTTTCATGCGTCGGCACCTCCTTCCGCCGCGGCGATTTCACGCAGGACCTTGCGGCATTTGTCGGGGGTCAGAGAGCTGTAGGTCTTTCCGTTGATCATCATGACCGGGGAAAGGCTGCAGCAGCCGAGACAGGCGACGTGTTCCATGCTGAAGAGGCCGTCTTCCGTGGTCTCGCCGTTGTCGATGCCGAGTTCGTCGGTGATGGCGGCGGAGATGAGCTCCGCGCCGTTGACGTGGCAGGCAGTACCCTGGCAGAGCATGATGAGGTGCTTGCCGACGGGCTCCAGCCGGAACTGTGCGTAGAATGTTGCGACACCGTAGATGGTCGCCGGCGCGGTGCCGGTGACTTCGGCGATGTGGTAGATCGCCTCTTCGGGCAGGTAGCCGTAGATGGCCTGCGTCTGCTGAAGGATGGCGATGAGGCTGCCGGGAGTATCCTTGTACTCGGCAAGGACCGGTTCGATCAGCCCGAGATCGACCGTTGTTTTCTCAACCATAGAGAAACCTCCTTTGTCTTTCATAATATGCAACTAACATCTTTCGGAATGTTAACCAAACCCATTATACCATAAGGTCGCCGTTTTTTTATGTTGTTTCTGACTCTTCTTATATCGATTTTGCATGACCGGCGCGTCCGGCCACTTTGTCGCGATTTAAACAAGACTGCGGTATTGTTGTAAAGGCCACTTTTATATATAATAAAAGGGATTACAACCAAAATTCTGTGAGTATGGTGGATATTATGGGATTCAATCATTTCGACGAAAAAGGGAATGCGGTCATGGTCGATGTCTCCGAAAAAGCGGTGACGTCGCGGACTGCCACGGCCAAAGGCACCATCACGGTCCTGCCGGAAGTGCTGACGGCCATCAAAGAGGGCACTGCCAGGAAGGGCGATGTACTGGGTGTAGCCCGAGTCGCCGGCATCATGGCGGTCAAGAAGTGCTCGGACCTCATTCCGATGGCACATCCGCTGCCCATCATGAAGGCGAGCATCGACTTCGAACTCAACGACGAATACCATCAAATCACGGCCTTCTGTACCGTCAAGACCGACGGGAAGACCGGCGTCGAAATGGAGGCCCTGACCGGCGTCAATGTGGCACTCCTCACCATCTACGACATGTGCAAGGCGATGGACAAACGCATGCTCATCGGGAACATCCACCTCTGCGAGAAGACCGGCGGCAAGTCCGGCGACTTCTCCTATGGTCCCCAGCAGCCGGTCATCGCCGTCTGCGGCATCAAGAACAGCGGCAAGACGACGGTGCTCGAGAAACTCATCCCCGAGATCATTTCCCGCGGAGTCAAACTGGCGGTCTTCAAAAACGGCGGCCATTTCAAGCCGGACACCCCCGGTACCGATACATACCGCTTCCTCGAAGCCGGTGCCTCCGGGACCCTCTTTTTTGACGACCATCAGTTCCAGATCAGCCGCAAGACCCTGCCGCCTTATGACGAACTCTTCGCCATGTTCCCGGAAGCCGATCTCCTCCTGGTGGAAGGCCTCCGCGGCACGGAACTGCCAAAACTGGAGATCATCAAGCCCGACGACGAACGCTCGCCGGCGCTGCCGGAGGACAAGGTACTGGGGTACATCGCCGAAAACGCAGCCTTTGAAGCAAATGTACCGGTGTTCGACCGGGAAGACGTGAAGGGCATCGTCGACTACATCATGGAACTCTATGAGAGCGGTGCTCTGAAGGGGGCGCTCGTATGACAGACCGATACGGAAGGACCATCGACTACCTTCGTGTCTCCGTCACCGACCGCTGCAACTTCCGCTGTGTCTACTGCATGCCGCCGGAGGGCGTCGAAGCCCTCTCCCACGAACAGGTCATCCGGTACGAAGAGCTCCTTCACATCATCCGGTTGTTCGCAGAACTCGGCATCCGGCACATCCGTCTCACCGGGGGAGAACCCACGGTACGCCGCGGCATCGTGTCTCTTATGAAAGAAGTCCACGACCTGCCGGGCATCGAGAGCGTCTCCATGACGACGAACGGCCTTCTGCTGCCGCAGATGCTGCCGGACCTCATAGATGCGGGGCTCGACGCTGTGAACATCAGTATCGACACACTGAAGCCCGAGCGGTTCGATGAGATCACGAGAACCCAGGGGAACCTCCCGACGGTCCTGCAGGCCATCCGCATGGCGTCGGATGCGGGTCTCAACACGAAAGTCAACTGCGTCGCCATGCGCGGCGTCAACGACGATGAACTGGCGGACATTGCGGCCCTTGCAAAGGACCTGCCCATCGCCGTGCGGTTCATCGAATACATGCCCATCGGAAAACACGACTACGAACAGGCCATCTACATGGACGAGATCATCAATCTTCTGCGGAGTTCGTTCGGGGAACTCAGGGAAGATACATCGCCCCACGGCCACGGCCCTGCCCGGTACTTCAAGCCGGAAGGGTTCCGGGGCTCTGTCGGTGTCATTTCGGCGATGAGCCACCGTTTCTGTGAAGACTGCAACCGGGTCCGCATGACCTCGGAAGGCTTCCTCAAACTCTGTCTTCAGTACAATGTCGGTGTGAACGTCCTCGACGCTCTGCGCGCCGGGGCAACGGACGAGGAACTGAAGGGCCTCATTCTGAAGACGATGGACAAAAAACCACAGCACCACACGTTTTTGGATTATGCGGAGGAGCAGGATATCGATACGAGAGATATGTCGTGTATAGGAGGCTGATCCCATGGAAGGAAACGTCAGGGCTGTCTGTGTATCCGAACGAAAAGGGTCTGTCAAACGGGACGTCGTGGAGCGGGACATCACGCTCTTCGGTATGGAGGGCGACGCCCACGCCGGCAACTGGCACCGCCAGGTGAGCCTGCTCTCTTTTGACAGAGAAGAACAGTTCAATGTCGAAAACGCGGAAAAGGGCGTCCATGTCCTGCCCGGCGACTTCGGCGAAAACCTGCTGGTGAGCGGTATCGACTTCCGCTCGCTGCCCATCGGCACAAAACTCTTTGTGGGCGATGCGGTCCTGCAGATGACCCAGATCGGAAAAGAATGTCATACGGCCTGCGAGATCCGCAGGATCGTCGGCGATTGCATCATGCCGGTGGAAGGCGTCTTTGCGAAGGTGCTGACCCCGGGACACGTAAAGAATGGAGATGTTATGAAAGTGGAAGTCCCTGAAAGAAGAATTTTCAAAGCGGCCATCATTACGGCCAGCGACAAAGGTTCCAAAGGTGAGCGGGAAGACCTGAGCGGTCCCGCCATTCAGGAGATCATCGAGCCGGAAGGCTATGTGGTCACCGTCTACAAAGTCCTCCCGGACGACCAGGAGACCCTTGAAAACGAAATGAAGCGGATCGCCGACGAGAAGCTCGCCGACATCATCTTCACGACGGGCGGCACCGGCTTCTCTCTGCGGGACGTCACCCCCGAAGCCACCATCGCGGTCTGTGACCGTCTCGTCCCGGGCATCCCCGAGGCGATGCGCGCCTACTCCATGACCATCACCCCGAAAGGCATGCTCTCGAGAGCCGCCGCGGGCATCCGGAAGCAGACGCTCATCGTCAACATGCCCGGCAGCCCGAAGGCCGTCAAAGAGAGCCTCGAATACATCATTGGCCCGCTGCGCCACGGGCTGGAAATCCTCCTCGGTGAGGCCTCCGAATGCGCAAGAAAGTGAACGAATAAACCATGCTGAATGTAGTTACGCGAGAAGAAGCGGTCCGCATCATTCTCGAAAAGATCCCGGAAGCGGCGGACGTAGAGACCGTCGGCCTGCCGGACGCGCTCGACAAAGTCGTCGCGGAGGACATCCTGAGCCCTGAAGACCTGCCGGCCTACGCCCGTTCCACGGTGGACGGCTTTGCGGTCCGGGCCTCGGACACCTACGGCTGCTCCGAAGCGCTGCCCGCCATGGTCACCTATGCGGGAAAAGTGCTGATGGGGGAGGACGAGAAACGGGTCCTTCCGAAAGCCTCCTGTATGGCGGTCCCCACCGGCGGCCAGGTCCCCGAAGGAGCCGATGCGGTCGTCATGGTCGAACACTCCGAAGATCTGGGCGATGAATTCCGCTACATGCTGAAACCGGTCGCCCCCGGGGAGAACGTCAACGCGAAGGGCGACGACATCGCCATCGGCGGTGTCGCCGTCCCGAAGGGCACTATGCTCGAACCCCGTCACACGGCGGTCCTCGCGGCCCTGGGCATTTCAGAACTGAAGGTTCGCAAGCCCCTGACCGTGGGCATCCTTTCTACCGGCGATGAACTGGTGGACTACACCGAGACCCCGAAGGGAACGGAGATCCGCAACATCAACTCAGTCACGCTCGCCGCGGCGGTCGAAGCCCTCGGCTGTCAGGCGAAACTTTATCCCATCGTTCCGGACGAGGAAGCAGCGCTTCGAGAAGCCATCGATACGGTCCGAAAGGAGTGCGACTTCCTCATCATCTCCGGCGGTTCGTCGGTCGGGGAGCGGGACAACGTCAACCGGGTCCTGGCCTCGTTCGGGGAAGTGTACTTCCACGGCGTCGCCCTGAAACCGGGCAAACCCACCATGTTCGCGATGCTCGACGGCGATGTGCCGGCCTTCGGCCTGCCCGGACATCCGGCCGCCGCGTTCTATACGTTCCATCTGTTCGCGAAACCCGCCATCCTGAAGCGCCGCGGCGCCATCGCTGTGCCCCGCTACGTGGAGGCGGCACTCTCCCAGAAAGTGCCGTCGAACCACGGCAGGGAAGAAATCATCGGTGTCGCACTGGAGAACGGGAAAGCCGTTCCCCTGCCGGCGAAGTCCGGTGTGGTTTCGGTCCTGTCCCGCGCAGACGGAACGATCACGATCCCCAGAGACCTGGAAGGCCTTGAGCGTGGTGCGAAAGTGAAGGTGTTACTGTTTTGAAAAAGTATGAGTTCCTGACCAATATCTCGCTGGATGACGCCCGGCAGAAAATGATCGACGCGGTGCGCGCCGCGGACATCCCGGTGGCTACGGAGGTGGTCAAAGTCCGGGAGGCCAACAACTGTGTGACTGCCCGCGCCCACTATGCAGTCCGTTCCTCACCCCACTATGTGGCGAGCGCCATGGACGGCATCGCCGTGCTGGCTTCGAAGACCGTCGGCGCCACAGAGGGCAATCCGGTCCGCCTGACCCCGGACGACTACATCGTCGTCGACACCGGCGACCCGCTGCCTGAGAACACCGACGCGGTCGTTATGATCGAGAACGTCGTTGAGGCAGAGGACGGAGACGTCCTTCTGTACTCCGCCTGCGTCCCCTGGGACAACGTCCGCCAGGTCGGCGAAGACATCTGCATGGGCGATATGATCGTCCCGTCCTACACCGTCATGACCCCCGCTCTCATCGGTGCCTTCATGGCAGCCGGTGTCTATGAGGTCGAGGTCGTGAAGCGTCCGGTCTTCGGCATCATCCCCACCGGTGATGAGATCGTCGACGGCGACGCGGACCTGAAACCCGGTGACATCCCGGAATTCAACTCCGCCATCTTCTCTGCCATGCTTTCGGACTGGGGCGCAGACAGCATCGTCTACCCGGTCGTGAAAGACAAGATCGACCGCCTCGAAGCGGCCGTCACGAAAGCCGCCGACGAGTGCGATGCCGTCCTCACCATTGCCGGCTCCTCTGCCGGACGGGACGACTACACATCCACTATTCTTACGAACCTCGGTGAACTGCTGGTCCACGGCATCGCCATCAAGCCCGGCAAGCCCGCAGTCCTCGGCATGATCGGCAAGAAGCCCTTCTGCGGCATGCCCGGTTACCCGGTCTCCGGCATCATCGTCATGGAAGAGATCGTGAAGTATGTCTGTGCGCTCCTGACGCACAGAGAACCGGAGCGGGACGAGACCGTCAAAGCCCAGGTCTCCCGGAAACTCACGTCTTCCCTCAAATATGAAGAATTCCTCCGCTGCCGCGTTGCGGAAGTGGACGGCAAGAATATCGCGGTCCCCATGCCGCGAGGCGCGGGCGTCGTCACCGGCTTTGCCAAGGCCGGCGGCCTCTTCGTCGTCGACCAGAACAGTGAAGGCCTGGAAGCCGGCGCCACCGTCGATGTCGCTCTGCAGAGAGACAAGGTGGAACTGGAGAACAGCCTTTCCATCACCGGTTCCCACGACCCTCTGATCGACGAGGCGGCGGACCTGCTCATCCGTCAGGACGAGCGGACCTATGTCGTCTCGTCCCATGTCGGCTCCATGGGCGCCATCATGGCGCTGAGAGCCGGGGAGACCGCCCTTGGCGGCATCCACCTGCTGGACGCGGAGTCCGGAGAATACAACAAGGCCTATGTCCGCCAGTACTTCCCGAACGGCGGGGTCACCCTCATCCGCTGCGTCATCCGTCAGCAGGGCCTCATGGTCAAGAAGGGGAACCCGGAGAATATCCACTCGGTGAAGGACCTCATTGGGAAACGTTACGTCAACCGCCAGAAAGGCGCCGGCACCCGCATCCTCCTCGACTACCTGCTCGAAAAAGAGGGCATGACGCCGGACGACATCTACGGTTATACCCGGGAAGAGTACACCCACACGGCCGTTGCGGCAGCTGTCGCGGATGGCGGTGCCGACGCCGGTATGGGCATCTACTCCGCCGCGAAGACCTACGGTCTCGACTTCGTCCCGCTGTGGGATGAGGAGTACGATTTTCTCGTCCGGGATTCCGCTCTGGAGACCCCGGAAGTGCAGCGCTTCCTTGCCGTCCTGAAGAGCGACGAGTTCGCTGCCCGCCTCACCGAAATGGGTGGCTACACCCTGGAAGCTCCCGGAGAAGTCATCCCAGTATTCGATTGACGACATTCAACCAATAAAAACAGCTCCTGAGAAATCAGGAGCAGTTTTCTTATGTCTTATGTTGTTGTCCGCTGTGGTCTCAGTCCAGTTCGTGGATGAACAGGCCGGAGAGGAGCTTCGGCTCGAACCAGGTGGACTTGGGCGGCATGAGGGCGCCGGCGTCCGCGATGGCCATGAGCTGTTCGATGCTGGTGGGGTGCATCGCGAAGGCGATATCCATGTCGGAGTTCGCGCGCTTCTCGAGTTCCTTGAGGCCCCGGATGCCGCCGACGAAGTCGATGCGGGAGTCTGTGCGGGGGTCGGTGATCTCGAGGACCGGGGAGATGAGGTTGTTCTGCAGGACAGAGACGTCCAGGGACGCGACCGGGTCGCGCTTGTCGAACGTGCCGTTACGGGCGATGAGCCGGTACCACTTCCGGTCATAGTACATGCCGATGTGCCAGGGGCGCTCGGGGTGGAAGGGACCGTCCATCTCCTCCATGTAGAAGTCGATGCCGATGTCGGCGAACAGTTCGGTGCCGGTCTTGCCCTCGGGAAGTTTCGCGACACGGTTGTAGTCCATGATCTCGAGGTCGGAGGAGGGGAAGGCGACGGCGAGGAAGAAGTTGAACTCCTCGTCTCCGGTGTAGTCCGGGTTCTCCTTGCGCTTGTTCTCACCAACGCGGACAGCGGATGCACAGCGGTGGTGGCCGTCAGCGATGTAGAGGGACTCGACGTCCTCAAACAGGGCGCTCAGATTTCCGGTGACCTCCGGGTTGCAGACGACCCAGCAGCGGGTGTGGACCTCGTCCTCGGTCGTGAAGTCGTAGACCGGAGCCTCGGCTTCTTTCAGCCCTTTGATGATGGCGGTGATGTCTTCCTTTTCCCGGTAGGTGAGGAAGATGGGGCCGGTGTTCGCGTTGCAGGCCGAAACGTGTTTGATGCGGTCGACCTCTTTGGCCGCCAGCGTGTTCTCATGTTTCTTGATGACGGAGTTCAGATAGTCATCGATGGAGGCGCAGCCGACGAGACCGGTCTGCGTGCGACCCTGCCAGGTCTGCTCCATAATGTAGAAGCCGGGGACCTCGTCCTGCAGGAACACACCGTCCGCCTTCATGTGGCGGAGTTTGGACGCGGCGCGCTCGTACACGGCGTCGTCATACTTGTAGGTGCTTCTCGGCAGGTCGATCTCGGCCTTGTCGACGTGCAGGAACGAATAGGGCTTGTCCTTGACATACTCACGGGCCTCTTCACCGCTGTAGACGTCATAGGGGAGCGCTGCGACTTTGTCGGCGAGCTCTGCGGTGGGGCGTACGGCCCGGAACGGACGGAAGGTGGACATGGTGTCTCCTCACAATCTTCCTAAAGAAAAGTATTTTTGATACATTGAAAAATTCCGCTAGATTATACCAAAGGACCTCTAAAACGGCAATAGGGAGCAGATAAAATGACCGTTTCCCTGAACGGGACAACAAATCAGTCAAAATCAGTCAAATAAGGGTGGAAACTTGGGCAAAGTCACAACAGAACGGGTCGTATATGGTTACTTTTGAACGAACTTTGTCGAAAACGGTCAAAACCGATTGTATCTTGTTCGGCAAAAGCTTATAATGTAGGCAGAAGAAAGAGGTGACACAGATGTCAATGCTGACCCAGCAGCGCCACGAAGCCATCCTTCGTCAGCTGCAGGAGAACGGTGCTGTCTCGGTCACCGAACTGACCGAGCAGCTGAACACGTCCGAGAGCACCATCCGTCGGGACCTTCTGGCACTGGACCGCATGGGGAAACTCCACCGGGTCCACGGCGGCGCCACCCAGACGAACCGCCAGTTCCTCCTCAGTGAGGACGACATTGAAGAGAAGATCTCGAAGAATATCGACGAGAAGCGGCTCATCGCCCAGTATGCTGCGGAGCAGGTACAGCCCGGGGACTTCGTGTTCCTCGACGCCGGAACCACCACACTGCTCATGCTCGACTACATGAAACCGGGAGACGCCACCTTCGTCACGAACGGCATCGTCCATGCAAGGGAACTGGCCCGTCGCGGGTTCCGCGCCATCATCCTCGGCGGCGAACTGAAAGCCGTCACGGAAGCGGTCGTCGGACTGGCCGCCGCCCAGAACCTGAACCAGTACAACTTTTCCAAAGCGTTCATCGGCACGAACGGCGTCTCCGCCAAGTACGGCTACACGACCCCGGACACCGATGAAGCCTTCCTGAAGTCCGCCGCCATCGACCGGAGCTTCGTCTCCTACGTCCTGGCCGACTCGAGCAAGTTCGGAAAAGTCTCCACCGTCACATTCGGAACGCTCAACAGTTCCGCCATCATAACAGACCATTTACCCGACCAGCGGTACGCCGAACAGACCGTCGTCAAGGTGGTAGGGAAGTAAAGGAGGTCATGCACTATGGTATACACCGTCACTCTGAACCCGGCCCTTGACTACGTCATGCGCTGCGACTACGTCGGCTCAGAGGACATCAACCGGGCGAAGTCCGCGGAGATCCTCCTCGGCGGCAAGGGCATCAACGTGTCCGTCGTCCTGTCCCGTCTCGGCATCCCGACCAAGGCCATCGCGCTGGCGGCGGGGTTCACCGGACATGAGCTCGAACGCCTCGTCCAGGCGGAGGGCATCGAGACCGAGTTCGTCTACCTCGAACACGGCACCACCCGCATCAACGTCAAGCTCTTCGCCCAGGAACAGTTCGATGTGAACGCTCCCGGCCCGGAAGTCTCCGACAAGGACATCGAGGCGCTGTTCGCGGTCCTCGACAAGCTCGAAGAGGGCGATGTACTGGTCCTCGCCGGCGCGGTCCCCGGAAGCTGCCCTGAAGACATTTACGAGCGCATCCTGAAGCGTCTCGACGGCCGCGGCATCAAGTTCGTGGTCGACACCACGGGCGAAGGCCTCCTTAAGGTCCTGCCCTACAAACCGTTCCTCATCAAGCCGAACCACCACGAGATCTCCGAACTCTTCCACGACGACGTCAAGTCCACGGACGTCGACCTCATCGAGAAGTATGCCCGCAAACTCCAGGAAATGGGCGCCGTCAACGTGCTCGTCTCCCGCGGCAGCAAGGGTGCCACCCTGGTCGATGAGACCGGCGCGGTCAACTCGGAGGGCATCGCAAAGGGCAACGCCATCAACAATGTCGGCTGTGGCGATTCGATGGTCGCAGGCTTCGTGGCCGGCTATGAAACGAAACACGACTACCGCTATGCACTGAAACTCGGCTCTGCTGCCGGCGGCGCCTCCGCCTTCAACGACGGACTGGCACCCGGAGAGCAGATTTGGGAAGTCTATCACAACTGCTTCGAAGACAAATAAGTCCTCGCAGTTGAATGGAATATACGTTTTTTAAGGAACCGACTATTGAGAAAAGAGGGTACAAACTATGAGGATCAAAGATCTGCTCAAAGTGGAAGCCATCGAACTCGGCGTCAGCGCAGCTAACAAAGAAGCTGCCATCGACAAGCTCGTTGCGCTCCACGACAAAGTGGGCAATCTGGCTGACGTGGAAGGCTACAAAGCAGCCATCCTGAAACGTGAGTCCGAGAGCACCACTGCCATCGGCGAAGGCCTGGCCGTCCCGCACGCCAAGACCGCTGCCGCCAAACACCCGGGCCTTGCCGCCATCACCGTTCCGGACGGCGTCGACTATGACGCTCCCGACGGACAGCCGGCAACGCTCCTGTTCATGATCGCCGCTCCGGAAGGCGCCGGCGACGCTCACCTGGAGATCCTCTCCAGACTGATGGTCATGCTCATGGACCCGGACTTCGGTGCCGCTCTTCGCGCTGCCAAGACCCCGGAAGAGTTCCTGGACATCATCAACAAGCAGGAAGACGCGAAATATCCTGAGGAAGAACCGAAGGGAGTGGCTCCGAAGAAGAAAGTCGCCGCTGTCGCTGCCACCGCAGCCGCCGGTGCCGCTGCAGCCGCTGCTGCCGCAGGTCCCCGCGTCGTCGCTGTCACGGCATGCCCGACCGGCATTGCTCACACTTACATGGCCGCCGAATCCCTTGAAAAGAAAGCCGCAGAGATGGGCATTCCGATCAAGGTCGAGACCAACGGTTCCGGTGGAGCGAAGAACGTCCTGACCGCAGAAGAGATCGCCGGTGCTGACGGCGTCATCATCGCGGCGGACAAGAATGTCGAAATGGCCCGCTTCGACGGCAAACCGCTCGTCAAAGTCCCGGTCGCAGACGGCATCCACAAAGCAGAAGAACTCATCACCAGGGCCACCAGCGGTGCGGCTCCTGTCTACAAAGCAGAAGCCGGTGCTGCAACGGAAGAGGCTGCGTCCGATGACGAGAGCACCTGGAGAAAGGTCTACAAACACCTCATGAACGGTGTTTCCCACATGCTTCCCTTCGTCGTTGGCGGCGGTATCCTCATCGCTCTGTCCTTCCTGTTCGACACCATTTACTGTGCGCACAACGGCCTGCCTTACGGCTCCGACTTCGGCGGCATGACCGCCCTCTCCGCCTGGTTCAACTCCATCGGCGGCGCGGCCTTCGGCTTCATGCTTCCCGTCCTTGCCGGCTTCATCGCCATGTCCATCGCTGACCGTCCCGGCCTTGCCGTCGGTTTCGTCGGCGGTTACCTCGCCAAGATCGGCGCCACCTGGGCTGCTCCCGGCGGCCAGGACGTCTCCGCCGGTTTCCTTGGCGCTCTGCTCGCCGGTTTCCTTGCCGGTTTCATCGTCAACTGGCTGAAGAAACTCACCTCCAAGTTCCCGCCGTCCCTGGATGGTATCCGCCCGATGCTGATCTATCCGCTGCTCGGATGCGCGATCATCGCCGCCGTCATGTGTACGGTCGACCCGGTCATGATCGCCATCAACAACGGCATCTCCACCTTCCTGAACTTCCTGTACGCCAAGAACCTCATCGTTCTCCTCGGTCTCCTGCTCGGCCTCATGATGGCCACCGATATGGGCGGCCCGATCAACAAGGCTGCTTACCTCTTCGGTGTCGGCATGCTGTCTCTCGGCACAGATGCCGGTTACCTGATGATGGCCTGCGTCATGATCGGCGGCATGGTTCCCCCGATCGCCATCGCCATGGCCTGCCAGTTCTTCCCGCAGAAGTTCACGGCTCAGGAACGCTCCACCGCTGCGACCAACTATGTCATGGGTCTCTCCTTCATCACCGAAGGTGCCATCCCGTTCGCAGCTTCTGACCCCGCACACGTCATTCCTGCCATGATGGTCGGCTCCGGTGTCGCCGGTGCTCTCTCCGCGCTCTTCAAGTGCACGCTCATGGCTCCTCACGGCGGTATCTTCGTCTTTGCCACGGTCGGCAGATGGTACTTCTACTTGATCGCTCTGGCAGCCGGTGCCCTTGCCGGCATGGCGATGCTTGGCCTCCTCAAGAAGGACATCGTCTCCAAGGAAGAGATCGACGCGGAAAAGGCAGCCAAGAAAGCTGCCAAAGCCAAGAAGGCGTAAACGCTCATTCCATCATCAATTAATTTCACTATAAAGGAGAAATGCTATCATGGTATCTCAGACTGTTAAAGTCGTCAACAAAGAAGGCTTCCATATGCGCCCCGCGAACTACTTCATCAAAGAGATGAGCGCGTTCCAGAGCACCGTCACCTTCGGCTTCAACGGCAAAGATGTCAACGGTAAATCCATCATGAACATCATGGCCGCCTGCATCAAGTTCGGTGCTGAACTGGAGATCAAATGCGAAGGCCCCGATGAAGAAGCCGCTCTTGCCAAGGCTGTCGAACTCGTCGAGTCCGGTCTGGGCGATGCAGAGTAAAGCAGAATACGCTTGAACAAGCCGGAAGGCCCCCGTTCGGGGGCCTTCTTTTTATACAGTTACCAATAAAAGTTGTACATAGAATGCGGGCAAAAAAACTGGGAACATTGTCTAAACTGTGCATTTCTTTTTTGTGTATATTGCTCTATAATGGTTGCAAAATGACGAAAGGAGTTCTCGTATGGCAGAGAGACGCATCCCGTTCGAAGAAGTCGACCTCATCTCCGGACTGTTCGGCAGTTTTGACAGCAACATCCGGATCCTGGAGGACGAATATCATGTGACTGCGGTGAATCGCGGCGGTGAGCTCAAGCTGACCGGTGACGATGAAGCGAAGGTCGAAGCGGCAGCCCGTGCCGTACAGGGGATGCTGGTCCTTTTGAAGAAGGGCGAACAGCTGAACGAGCAGAACATCCATTACGTCATTTCCATGGTGAACGAAGGCGCGGACCGCAAGCTGTCGAAGCTGATGGCCGACGCCATCTGCATCACCTCCCGCGGCAAGCCCGTCAAGGCGAAGACCCTCGGTCAGGAAGCCTACGTGGAAGCCATCCGGGACAACACCGTCGTCTTTGGCATCGGCCCCGCCGGTACCGGTAAAACGTACCTGGCTGTCGCCATGGCCGTGAAGGCCTTCAAAGCCAAAGAAGTCAACCGCATCATACTGACAAGACCCGCCGTGGAAGCGGGGGAGAGCCTCGGGTTCCTTCCCGGAGACCTCCAGCAGAAGGTCGACCCCTACCTGCGACCCCTCTACGATGCCCTCTTCGATATGCTCGGCGCCGAGAGTTTCCAGAAACAGCTGGAGCGCGGCAGCATCGAAGTGGCACCGCTCGCTTACATGCGCGGCAGAACTTTAGATGACAGCTTCATCATCCTCGATGAAGCCCAGAACACCACCTCCGAACAGATGAAGATGTTCCTCACCCGTCTCGGTTCGAACTCGAAGGCCGTCGTCACCGGCGACGTCACGCAGATCGACCTGCCGGGCGGCAAGAAGTCGGGACTCAAGGAAGTCACCCGCATCTTAAAGGGCATCGACGGCATCACCACCGTCTACTTCAATGAGAAGGACGTTGTCCGTCACCATCTCGTCCAGGAGATCGTCAAGGCATACGACCGGTATGCCGAGCGGCAGGAAAAGGACGCCGCGAAGAAGAGCCACAAGAAATAAGGAGGAATGTCAAGTGGCAAAGAAAGTCAAAGTCGTCATCACCAACGATCAGAAAACCGTCAAGGTCCCGAAGGGCCTTCGTCTGCTCATCCGCCGCTGCTGCACCGCAGTGCTCGTCATGGAAGAATTCAAGGAAGACGCGGAAGTTTCCGTCAAGATCGTCAACAACGAGCAGATCCGTGAACTCAACAAGACCTACCGCAACATCGACAAGGAGACCGACGTCCTGTCGTTCCCCCTCGGCGTTGACGGTGTTTACGATATGAACCTGTCCACCGGAGAAGCCCAGCTGGGCGACATCGTCCTGTCCCTCGAGAAAGCGATGGAGCAGGCCGAGCGCTACGGCCACTCCCTCGACCGCGAAGTCGGCTACCTCACCGTCCACTCCATGCTCCACCTGCTCGGGTACGACCATGAGAACGGCGGCCTCGCGATGGTCCGCATGAGAGAGAAGGAAGAGAAGGCTCTCACGGAGCTCGGCCTGCGCCGGGACGGCAACTATTATATGGAGGATGAGGCGTAAATCGCCAAAACATACATGGAGACAAGAACTGCGTTCGTCGCGATCGTCGGCTGCCCCAACGTGGGCAAGTCCTCGCTCCTGAACAAAATGCTCGGGCAGAAGGTGGCCATCGTGTCCGCCAAGCCCCAGACCACCCGCACCCGCATCATGGGCGTCCTCACGGAGGATGAGACCCAGCTCGTGTTCACCGATACCCCCGGCTACCACCGCCCGAAGAACAAACTCGGCGAGAAGATGGTGAAGGCGGTCATCGACGGCATCGACGGGGTCGACGCGGCCCTCCTGGTCGTGGAACCGGAAAAAGAGGACGACGAAGTCCTGCGCCCGGCGGAAGCGGAACTTTTGAAGAAGATCAAACGGGAACAGATCCCCTGCGTGCTGGTCATCAACAAGATCGACACGGTCGCCGAGAAGGAACAGCTCGCGGCCCGCATCGCGGAACTCATGCAGCTGCACGACTTCGAGGCCATCGTCCCCACGTCTGCCGTAAAAGGGGAAGGGGTCGACGAGGTCATCGCCGAGCTCTCGAACCTTGCCCAGGAGTCCCCGCACTTCTTCCCGGACGACGCCCTGACCGACCAGCCGGAACGGGTCATCGCCGCGGAGATCATCCGCGAAAAGATGCTCCGTCTCCTCGACCGGGAAGTGCCCCACGGCATCGCGGTCAGCATCGAACAGATGCACGAGCGGGAAGACGGCAGCGGCATCGTCGACATCGACGCCACCATCTACTGCGAGAAGGAGAGCCACAAAGGCATCGTCATCGGCAAGAAGGGCGCCATGCTCAAGAAGATCTCCACCTACGCCCGCGAGGACATGGAGAAGTTCTTCGACTGCCACATCAACCTGCAGTGCTGGGTCAAGGTCAAGGAAGGCTGGAGAGACCGGGAAGGACTCATCCACAACTTCGGCCTCGATTAAAGAGAATAGAAACGCCTGTGGAAGACGGTTTGTCATCCGCAGGCTTTTTATATATAATATTTTGCAGTAAACAACAGGAGGTGAGCGCTTTGAACATCGAGACCGACGGTCTGGTCATCAAGACCCAGAAGATCGGGGAGAGCGACACGCTGATTACCGTTCTGACGTCGAAGTACGGGCTCATCCGGGCCTTCGTCCGGCGCTCGACGGCTGTGAAGAGCAACATGCTCGCGACGACCCAGCTCCTTTCCTACAACGACTTCGTCTTTTACAAGGGGAAGAACTCCTACTCCGTGACGAGCGCGACTCCGAAGGCTTCGTTCTTCAAACTGAATGAGGACATCGACGCCATGGCGATCGGCTTCTACCTCGCGGAACTGTTCGGCGAGCTGGCGCCGGAGAACCATGAGTCCGAGGACCTCCTGAAACTGCTCCTCAACTCCCTCTACCTGATGGCGGAGAAGAAACGTCCGCCGGTGCAGGTGAAGGCGGTCGCGGAACTGCGGGCGCTCTCGAATTCCGGCTACATGCCGAACCTCGTGGCCTGCGAGAACTGCGGCACCTACGAGTCCGACCCCATGTTCTTCAACCCCGCCTCCGGTCTCTTGTTCTGCTCGAACTGCGGCGGCCCGGCGGACGGCATGCAACTGTCCCTGTCGGCAGTGACCGCCATGCGCTTCATCTGCTACAGCGAAGAGAAGAAGGTCTTCAACTTCTCGCTCTCCGACGAAGCGCTGCTGGAACTCTCCCAGGCGGCGGAACAGTTCACATTGCAGCAGACAGGAAGAAACTTCAAGACGTTAGATTTTTATAAAAGTTTGCCAAGATAAATAGAGAGACGGATCCTTTTCCGTCAGCTTTCATCCGGCGGGCGCCCAGTTCTCCAAGCGCAGGGCTGTGGGCTTCGGGGGTGAAAGCGAAGGGAAAGCGATCCGGCTCGAACTCATAAAGGAAGAAATCGATGATCACCAACAAACATTACCTCGCACTTGACTACGATAAGGTCCTTGCCATCCTCGAGACCTTCGTGCAGTCTGCCGACGCCAAAGAACTGGCGGCGGAACTGCAGCCGGAGACCTCGCTGAAGGCGGCGGAACGGCTGCTGCAGGAGACGCTGGACGCGCACATGCTGCTCGCGAAGTACGGCGGCCCCTCCTTTGGCGGGCTCGTGAATGTGAACAACAAGATGTACATCGCCGCAACGGGCGGTGTCCTGTCCATGGGCGAACTGCTGTCTGTGGGCTCGACCCTCCGCGCCATCCGTGGCCTGTCAGACTGGTACTCCTCCTGCGAGGGCGTGGACACGTCGCTGTCCGCGTACTTCTACACGATGACCCCGCAGAAGTACCTCGAGGAGCGCATCTTCACGTCCATCCTGTCGGAGGACCGCATGGCGGACAATGCGTCGGCGGAACTGAAGGACATCCGACGCAAACTGCGCCAGCAGGAGATGAAGATCCGCGACCAGCTCGACCGGATCATCCATTCTTCCCACTACTCGACCATCCTGCAGGACGCCATCGTCACCATGCGCAACGGCCGGTACGTGGTGCCCGTCAAGCGCGAACACAAAGGCGACGTCGCAGGCATCGTCCAGGACACGTCGGACTCCGGTGCCACCGTATTCATCGAGCCCATGTCCGTCGTCGAGGCGAACAACGAGATCCGTGTCCTGCTCGGCAAAGAGCGGGAGGAGATCGAGAAGATCCTCGCGGACCTGTCGGACCAGGCGGGCGCCGTCTACAACGAAACGAAACAGAGCTACGAAAGCGGCATCTACCTGGACCTGGTCTTCGCCAAGGCTCAGATGGCCTACTCCATGAAGGCCGCCGCTCCGCTCCTGAACGATACAGGCATCATCGACCTCCGGGAAGCCCGGCACCCGCTGATCGACCCGCGAAAGGTCGTCAAGACCAACATCCGCCTCGGTGACGACTTCGACACACTGGTCATCACCGGCCCGAACACCGGCGGTAAGACCGTGTCCATCAAAACGCTCGGCCTCATGTCGCTTATGGCGGCCTCGGGCATGATGCTCCCGGTGGCGGACCGCAGCAAGATGTGCATCTTCGAGTCGGTCTACGCGGACATCGGCGATGAACAGTCCATCGAGCAGTCCCTGTCCACGTTCTCGTCCCACATGACGAACATCGTGGACATCCTGAAGAACGCCAACGAGAAGTCCCTCGTCCTCATCGACGAGCTGGGCGCCGGCACCGACCCCGTTGAGGGCGCGGCTCTGGCCATGGCGGTCCTGGAACGGCTGCACCTGCAGGGCGCGAAGATCGCCGCCACCACCCATTACGCCGAACTGAAAGCCTACGCGCTGGAGACGAACCGTGTGGAAAACGCCTCCTGCGAATTCGATATCAACACCCTGTCGCCGACGTACAAGCTGCTCATCGGAGCGCCGGGCCGGTCCAACGCGTTTGCCATCTCGGAGCGTCTGGGCCTGTCTTCGGATGTCGTCGACCGGGCCAAGGAACTGGTGTCCGAAGAGAACACCCGGTTCGAACGGGTCGTCGAGACCCTCGAACAGAGCCGCGCCGCCCTCGACGAGGAGCGGGAAGAGGCGGACCGCATGACCCGGGAAGCCCGCGAGGCCAGAGACAAGGCGGAGGAAGTCAAGAACTCTGTCGAGGCCATGCGCGACGCCGAACTGGAGAAAGCGAGAGCCGAGGCCGAGAAGATCCTCGACAAGGCTCGCAGAGAAGCGGCGTTCTTCATGGACGACCTCGAAAAGCTGAAGAAAGAGCGCAAGCGCGCCGCGGACCTGGCCCAGGTCTCGGCCGACGCGAAGCGGACCATCCGCAAACATGAAGACGCGCTCTATGACATCACACGGCCCATCGCCGCCGAAGAGGAAGACGATGACTACGAACTGCCCCGCCCGCTGAAGATCGGGGACAGCGTCCTCGTCAAGGACCTCGGTCCCGCCATGGTCTCGGCCCTGCCGGACAAGCGGGGACAGGTCGAAGTGACCGCCGGCATCCTGAAGACCCGCGTGGACATCGGGCGCATCCGCCTCGACGACCAGAAGCGGGCGCAGAAAGCCCAGAATGCGGAGCGCAAGCAGGAGCGCCGCCGGAACGTCGCCCGCGGTGGCGGCGGCTCGAGTTCCTTCGAACGGAAAGCCAACGCCAAAGTGGAGACGTCGGTCGACCTGCGGGGCATGACCCAGGAAGAGGCCATCATGACCCTCGACCGGTTCCTCGACCTGCAGATCCGCTACGGCGTCGACTCCTTCACCGTCATCCACGGCAAGGGCACCGGCGTCCTGCGCAAAGCGGTCAAACGCTACCTCGATAACAACAAACGCGTGAAGTCCCACCGCCTCGGCGCCTACGGTGAAGGGGAGGACGGCGTCACGATCGTCAACCTGAAGTAAGGAGAAGTCCATGATCCACATCGGAGCCCATGTGTCCGTGGCCAAAGGCTGGGAGGCCATGGGGAAGACCACACTCGAACTCGGAGGGGATACGTTTGCGTTCTTCCTGCGAAGTCCCCGAGGAGGCACCGCGAAACCGGTCGTGCCGGAGGACGCCGCAGCCCTGCGGGCCATCATCGAAGAGCACGGGTTCGGGACCATCGTCGCCCACGCCCCGTACACCATGAACCTGTGCGCCGTGAAGGAGTACGTGGTGGAACATGCCGAAGACGTCTTCCGCGGAGACCTCCAGAACCTCGAAGACTACCTGCCGGGGCAGTACATGAACTTCCACCCGGGCAGCCATGTGGGACAGGGCGCGGAGGTCGCCATCCCGCGTATTGCCGACGCGCTGAACCGCCTCATGGACCCGGGCCAGACGACCACCATCCTGCTGGAAACGATGGCAGGCAAAGGCAGCGAAGTGGGCCGCACGTTCGAAGAACTGCGGGACATCCTGGACCTCGTGAAGCCGGACCTGCAGGACCGCATGGGCGTATGTCTCGACACCTGCCACGTGTGGGACGCGGGGTACGACCTCTCGGACCTGGACGCAGTCCTCGACGAGTTTGACAAAGTACTCGGGTTACATCGCCTGAAGGCCATCCACCTTAACGACTCGAAAAACCCCTGCGGGGCCCACAAGGACCGCCACGAGAAACTCGGACAGGGCTTCATCGGGGAGGAACGCCTGAAAGCGGTCGTCACGCACCCGAAACTGCAGGGTCTGCCCTTCATCCTGGAGACGCCGAACGAGCTCCCGGGGTACCGCAAAGAGATCGAAACCATCAAAAGGTGGCTCGTCTGAGTCGGCTTTTTTGCAAAGAATTGCTTACAAGTGTTGTTTTTTGTTAAACAATAGGGTTACAATAAGCGTTGGAAATTTTTTGGAGAATATGAGGAGATGCAAAACAATATGAGAATAGTCAGGTCCATCGCCAAACGGCTCACCGCAGCGCTGCTGCTGGTCTGTGTCTTTGCGGCGATGTATTCTCTGTCCGCATTTGCCGCCAGTAGTGAACGAGTCGTCAAGAAAAACTCCAAGGGCGTCTGGGTCTGTGTGAAAGACGGCAAAGTCGAGAAGTCGTACACGGGCATTGCCCACAACAAGTACGGCTGGTGGCGTATCAAAAAAGGCGTTGTCGATTTCAACGCGACCGGAGTCTGCTCCAACGAGTACGGCTGGTTCTACGTCAAGGACGGCAAGGTCGACTGGGAGCATGACGGCCTCGAACACAACAAGTACGGCTGGTGGCGCATCCGCAACGGCCAGGTCGACTGGAGTGCCAACGGCGTCTTCCAGAACAAAAAGGGCTGGTGGTATGTGAAGCAGGGCTGTGTCGACGAGAGCTACACAGGTCTTGCGTCCAACGGCCTCGGCAACTGGTACATCAAGAACGGCAAGGTCGACTTTGAAAAGAACGGCACCTACGAAAAGGGCGGCATCGAGTACAAGATCGTCAACGGCAAAGTCCAGAACAACGGCAAGGTCATCTACCTGACCTTCGATGATGGTCCCGCGGTGTACACCGACCAGCTGCTGGGTGTGCTTGACAAGTACGGCATCAAGGCGACGTTCTTCGTCACGAACTGCTACCCGAGCTACCAGTACGACATCAAGAAAGAATACAACGCGGGCCACGCCGTCGCGGTCCACACATATACCCACAACTACGGCACCATCTACCGCAGCCCCGAGGCGTTCTGGACCGACCACGAGCGCATGCAGGAGGTCGTCGAGAAGCAGACCGGTCACCGCTCCGCCATGGTACGGTTCCCGGGCGGTACTTCCAACACGGTCAGCCGCCGGTACAGCCGCGGTGTCATGAGCAGCATCTCGAAGCAGGCGGGCGAGAGGGGCCTCACCTTCTACGACTGGAACGTCGACGCGGACGACGCGGGCAAGACCCGTACTTCGGATGGCGTCTTCAACAACATTACGAGTGGTGTCAAGTACCACGACCAGTCCCTCGTTCTGTGCCACGACGTCAAACCCTATACAGTGAATGCCATGGACCGCATCATCAAATGGTGTCTGCAGAACGGCTACACCTTCCGCACCTGCCAGCCGGAAGGCTACACTTACCACCTGAGAGTGGCCAACTGAATTTGAGCAAAAAACTTCCTGTCCGGGTGGACAGGAAGTTTTTTGTTGTATTGGCTTTTGGTCTGGCGTCGTCAGCACTTGATGAGGAACTTCAGCTCATACGCCTTGTCTGAAGAGTACTTGAACTCGGGGGCGATCCCGGGGCCGCAGGCGCCGGTGCCGATGCCCATCTGGAACGCGTTGATGGTGACGTAAGTGCCGGTGCGGACCTCGTCCTCCCGGTGCCTCATGTGCTTCAGCGCTTCGTCTGTGTAGGGCTTGATGTTCAGCTCGAAGGGTTTCTCCACCGCTTCGAAGGTGACCGTGGTGCTGCCGTCGGAAACGGCGGCGCAGGTGCAGTCGCAGCGGTTGCCGCTCTCCTGGGGCCGGATGTTCGGCTCGGTCATGTCGGCCACCTTGCAGGAGACCGTGCGGACCGGGAACTGCTCCTTCATGTCCGCGTAGCTCTCACCGGTGCGAGCCGTGTACGTGACGTCGTCGAAGCTCTCGTCGAGACGGAAGGACTTTGCGAAGCGGGGGAGTGTGCCGACGCCGACCGTCTTGTGGATGCGGCTCGTGACGAGGATGCCCTCCGCAGTGCCTTCGTACAGGTCTTCCACGAGGTACTTGGCGATGCGGTTCTTCACCTCAGAAACCACCTTGTATCCTGAGGCGGTCTTCTCGCAGGACTTCAGGGCCTCCTTCTGACCGTAATACGGCGGCATGTTGCTGTAGATGCCGAAGATGGAGTCGTTGTCCGTGCCGGCGCGGTAGAGGAGGGTGCCTTCGTCCGCGGTCGTCAGGGTCTTGCCATTCGGGAGCTTCAGGGTGAAGCGGCCGTTCTCGACGGAGGCTTCCGCCGGGAAGTTCGTGGCGGTCGGAGCGGGGATGCCCGCCTGTTTCAGGATGATGGAACCTTCGGAGACGACGGCATCCGCCTTCTTGTCCTTGACCACGACGTCGGCAATCTGTGTGCCGTTCACCTCGGCGCCCAGCGGCACCGTGACGCGGACCTTCTGGAGCGGACCCGCGGTGACGGGGACGTCGACGGTGGTGCCGTCGTTCCAGATGACGATCATCTGGTAACGATCGCCGTCCGAGAAGGCGGTCGTGTTGAACAGTTCGAATACATCGCCAAAGAGGTGGCGCAGCCGGATGGGACGATAGATGAACTTGATGATCTTCGCACCGGCGGAGGGTGTGCGGTCCGGATAGAACATGCCGTCGACACAGAAGTTGCCGTCGTTCACGTACTCGCCGTGGTCGCCGCCGTAGGTGTAGGAGCCGTCTTCGTGGAGGACCGCATGGTCCACCATTTCCCAGACACAGCCGCCGATGAGGTTGTCGTAGTGATAGATCTCCTGCCAGTAGGCCTCTGTGTTGCCGGGGCCGACGCCCATGGCGTGGGCGTACTCGCACATGAAGTAGGGGCGGTCGTTCATCGGGGCCTGTTTGCACCGGTGCTCGCCGATGTCATGCAGTTTGCTGACCGGTGGGTACATGTCGGAGCCGACGTCGTAGGCAATCCGCGCGCAGTGGACGGCGCTCTCGTAGTGGACCGGCAGGGTGGAGACGGACTTCAAGTAGTCGTACATCGCGTCCGTGTTATGGTAGCCGCCGGCCTCGTTGCCGAGGGACCACATGACGATGGACGTGTTCGCGTGGACCTTGTCCCGCTCATACATGCGCTTGATGCGCTCCATGTACCGGGGCAGCCACTGCGGGTCGTGGGAGATGGCGTTGTAGTCGCCGGGTTTGCTCAGCTGCATGACCGAGGTGGCGTGGGTCTCGAGGTCGTTCTCGTCGACGATGTAGATGCCCAGCTCATCCGCGAGTTCGAGGAGCAGCGGGTCAGAGGGGTAGTGGGACGTGCGGACCGTGTCGATGTTGAACTCCTTGCAGAGGAGCAGATCGCGCTCGATGTCGTCCGGGGTCATCGTGTAGCCGTTCGTGCAGGACGTGTCGTGGTGGTTGACGCCCTTGAACTTGATCTTCTTCCCGTTGACGAGGAAGAGGTCTTTTTTGATCTCGACGGTCTTGAACCCGATGCGCTCCTTGACGCAGGCCGTCTCCGTCTCATAGTAAATGTCGTAAAGGGTCGGGTCTTCGGCGTTCCATTCGGTGACGTCGAGGTCTTCGAAGGTGGCGGTCGCTGTCCTGCCGACGACGCTCACAGTCTTTGTCTCCTTGAGGCCGTGGCCTTCGAGGGAGAACGTGACGTCGGTGTCCCCGCGGGTGGTGGCGGAGAGGGTCAGGGAGTACTTGTCCCCGGTCTTCTTCGTGACGGCGTCGATGTCCTTGATGTCCGTGGGCTCATCGATGCGGAGCAGTACATCGCGGAAGATGCCGTTGTTGCGGAACATGTCCTGGTCCTCAAGGTACGTGCCGGTGCACCAGCGGTGGACGACGGCCAGCAGCTCGTTCTCGCCCTTCACCAGTTTGTCGGAGAGGTCGAACTCGGCGGTGTTGTGCGCGCCTTCGGAGTAGCCGACGAACTTGCCGTTCAGGTAGAGGTCCAGGCAGCTCGCGACACCGAGGAACGAGATGACATAGTTCTTGTCCGGGTCCTCGATGGTGATGCTGCGGCGATACACGCCCACAAAGTTGTACTCCTCACCGGGGTCCACGGTCCGCGGGCCGATGCCCTTGTCCGCGCCCAGGATGTAGAAGAGCTTTCCGACCTTTTCGGTCTTCGGGATGCGGGGCGGGTCGAAGGGGAACTGGTACCGGATGTTCACGTAGAACGGCCGGTCATAGCCCCGGAACTGCCAGCAGGAGGGGACGTCGATGGTGTCGAAGGACACGGCATCGGTGTCGAACTCGGTCGGGAGTTCCGCTGGTCTCGGGTAGAACTTGAAGTCCCAGTCGCCGTTCAGGCACAGGACTTTCTCTGACGCGTAGCGTTTCTCCTTCGGAGAGACCGTGTCGGCTTTCTTACGGTCCGGGTAGGGGATAAAGTAGCTCCTGCCCGGGAGTTTATTGACTTCGACGGTGTTGAAGTCCCAGTAATTGGTGGTGTTCAGACGGTATTTCATTGTCTGTCCTCCGTTTCCAGTATTTCCAGAAGTGGTAAGTACGGCGCCAGTGCATCGCCCCAGTCCTTACAAAGACGCTCCAGGGAGAACGCGGCGTTGGCCGGGCTCGTGGAGGGCACCTTGATGGAGGGGATGCCGGTGACGGGGTAGATGTACTTTTTGTAGAGGTCCGTGGACTTCGCGCCGTTCGTGAAGATGGCCTCGATGCGCGCGGTCTCCAGGATGACCGAGAGGTCGTTCGGCACGACGTCCGTGATGGAACTGTCCGAGGACCCGGTGATGGTGCAGCTGCCGATGGTGTCCCACATGGCGATATGGTGCCTGTGCATCATGGCGGCTTTTTCTTCGACGGTCTCGGGGAGAGGCTCGCCGAGGAGCGTGGGCATCACCTTCCAGTACCGGTTCTGCGGGTGGCCGTAGAAGAACGCGGCTTCCCGGGAGGCGATGGACGGGAAACTCCCCAGCACTAAAATGCGGGAGTTCTCATCGTAGAGGGGAGGGATGTTGTGGACCTGCTTCGCGGCCTCCATTCAGTGGTGCTCCTGCTCGACGACGCAGGTGTTCTTGATGGTCCCGACGAGGGACTGCAGCGCGTCGACGACGTGGGGCCGGATGTCTCCGCCGATGAGGACGTACATGATGTCGTCCCCGACCTCAAGCTCCCCTTCGGCGAGCCAGGTGCGGATATAGTAGATGCCGGGCATGTTGTACGTCTCTTCGATGGCGGCGTCCACCTTTTCCTTGTCATAGGAGAAGGTCATGCCGGTGACCTGGGGAGCGCTTTCGTCGCCGCCCCGGACTTTCGCTTTCGCGTCCTCCCGGACGACTCCGTTGTGGACGAGATACATGCCGCACTTCGCGGCGGTCTCATCCGCTTTGGCCTCCTTCAGCCACTGGTCCATCGACGGTACCTGTTTCATGGTCGTTCCCTCCTGAACATTACTAAAAGTATTGTACACGAAAACGATGCACAATGCTATAATACTGGTATTGTAGTTATAAGGAGCGAACCCCTTGAGCATCGAGTCTGATTTCTTCCGCAGAATGGAACCCGTCTATGAGAACCTGGAGCCCTTCGGCTTTACCCGGGACGGGGACGTCTACACATACATCACTGACTTCCAGGACGGCGCTTTCCGGGCTGAAGTGACGGTGGCCGAACCGGAGGAACACACGGACGGGGAACCGGACGTGTTCGTCACCGGCAGGGTCATCGACACCGACCTCGGAGAGGAGTACATGCCCCTGCGCAGCCCCACCGCCATCGGCGCGTTCGTGGGCCAGGTGCGGGAGGACTACGCCGCCATCCTGACGTCCATCGCCGACAATTGTTTCCGGCCTCTGCCGTTCCTCTACGACCAGTCCAACCGCATCGCCCGCAAAGTGCGCAAAGCCTTCGGCGACGACGTGGAATACACGTTCCCGAAGAACCCGGACATCGGGGTCTTCCGCGATGCACCGACCCAGAAGTGGTACGGCATCGTCATGGCGGTCTCGAAAGCCCGCCTCGAGCGGCTGAGCGCCGAGAAGTTCGCCAAAGACCGAGGCGAGAAACTGCCGCCGGAGAAGAAGGCGAAGGGGAGCACGCCCCAGGACAACGACGCGCACCCGGAAGACGAAGTCGAGGTGCTGAACGTCAAGCTGGACCCGGTGAAGATCCCGCTGCTGGAGAAAGCGGACGGCTTCCACCCCTGCTACCACATGAACCGCAAACACTGGATCACCGTCGTGTTGGACGGCACGGTCTCGGACGAATACATCATGGAACTGCTGGAGGAGAGCCACGCGCTGTCCATCCGGAAGGCGAAGTCCTCCGGGGCATCTTCTCGCCGGGTGCCCGGCGAGCCCCTCGAGTGGTTCGTGCCGGCCAACCCGAAGTACTATGACATCGAGGAAGCGTTCTCCCACCAGGATGAGATCTACTGGGCGCAGTCGGCGAAGTTCGAGCCCGGCGACATCGCATACATGTACGTAGGCGCCCCGGTGTCTGCCATCCTCTACAAATGTGTCGTGACCGAGACCTTCTGCGGCACTTACACGAACCACAAGGGCAAGACCTGCAACATGATGAAGATCCGCAAACTCGAAGAATACGACCGAAGCCTCCTGCCCTGGTCCGTCATCAAAACCACCGGGATCGGGACGGCGCAGGGGACCAAATACATCAATCCGAAGCTGAAGGAACTCATCGCCAAAACACTCGAAGAACACCGTGGCTGAGCATGGGGAGGGACACGTTATGACCGAACTTCAAAAGCGCCTGTTCGCGATGCAGGACACCGGGTACCGGGACTTTCAGATGAAAGTGATCCCGTCCGTGCCGGAAGAGCGCGTCGTCGGGGTGCGCACCCCGGCTCTGCGCAAGCTGGCGAAAGACCTGCGGAAGCAGGAAACCGAACTGGCAGACGCGTTTCTCGGCGAGTTGCCGCATGCCTATTTCGACGAGGACCAGCTCCACGCGTTCCTCATCAGCCTGGAGAAGGACTACGGAACGTGCATCGCCCAAGTGAACGCGTTCCTGCCGTATGTCGACAACTGGGCGACCTGTGACCAGCTGTCCCCGAAGGTGTTCGGAAAGCACAAAGAGGAACTGCTTTCGGAGATCGACTGCTGGATGGCGTCGGACCACGCCTACACGGTGCGCTTCGGCATGGGCATGCTGATGCAGTGGTTTCTCGACGAGGACTTCCGTCCGGAGTACCCGGAGCGGGTGGCGGCTGTACAGTTCCAAAACGGTGACGAGGTCGACGAATACTACGTCAATATGATGCGGGCCTGGTACTTCGCGACGGCGCTCGCGAAACAGTACGACGCGGTCCTGCCGCTGATCGAGGCCCGGGCACTCGACCCCTGGACGCACAACAAGGCGATCCAGAAATCTGTGGAGAGCTACCGGATCACCGAGGAACAGAAAGCGTATCTCAAGACGCTGAAAGTGAAGAAGAAATAAGGGGAGAGACCATGACCGAATTCGAACGCATGGAGAAGGGTCTTCTCTATGACTGCAATGATCAAGATATCCTGAAGGTCCAGCTGCCCTTCGTGGAAAAGCACTGGGACTTCAACCAGCTGCGCCCGACGGACTTCGACGGCAAACAGGCTTTCATGAAAGAGGTATTCGCCGAGTGCGGGGAGAACTGTTACATTGAGTTGCCGTTCCGCGCCAACTGGGGCGGCGCCCACCTCCATCTCGGGAACGACGTGTTCATCAACTTCAACCTGACCGCGGTGGATGACGGCCACATCTACATCGGCGACAAGGTGCTCATCGCGCCCAACGTGACCCTGACGACCGCCGCGCATCCGGTGGACCCGGACCTGCGGGCGAAGGGCCTGCAGTTCAACAAGGACATCCACATCGGGAACAACGTATGGATCGGCGCCGGCGCCATCGTTCTTCCCGGCGTCACCATCGGTGAAAACTCCGTCATCGGCGCCGGCAGCGTCGTGACGAAGGATATCCCCGCAAACGTCGTCGCGGTCGGCAACCCCTGCCGCGTGATGCGGGAGATCGGGGAAGAGGAGCAGGAGAGATAATGGCAGAAGAAAAAACCAATGTCATGCGGACACTGGAACAGAAAAAGGTCCCGTACACAGCGCACTGCTATGTCGAGACCGGGGAGACGAACGGCGTGAAAGTGGCCGCTCTGCTCGGCGAACCGCCGGAGCGTGTATTCAAAACTCTGGTCACGGTCGGGAAGACGGGGAAGAACTATGTCTTCGTCATACCGGTCGCGGAAGAACTGGACCTCAAGAAGGCAGCCAAAGCCGTCGGGGAGAAGTCGATCGCCATGATCAAGGCGAAGGAACTCCTGCCGCTCACCGGTTATGTCCACGGCGGCTGTTCCCCGATCGGCATGAAGAAGTTCTTCCGGACGACCATCCATGCGTCGGCCAAAGACTGCCCGACCTTTTATGTGTCCGCCGGGAAGATCGGCTACCAGATCCAGCTGGCGCCGGCGGACCTTGCCCGTGTCATCCGCTTTGACTACGCGGACCTCATCGTGGAGTAACTCCGAGAACAAATCATTTTCTGCAATAGATATCGATCGCCTGCGAGACGAACTCCGCTGTGCCGGTGCCTCCCGCGCGGTCGATGTTCTCCTTGAACTCGCCGTCCGCCGCATACATCTTACCGAGTCCGCTCAGGATCTCCGGAGTACAGGTGTAGAAGTGCTCTGTGATGTAGTCCCGCAGCTCCTGCACCAGCGCCTGGGCTTCCGGCGCCGAGGCTTTCGACAATGAGGCCTTCGGCGACGAGGCTTCCGGCGACGAGGCTTTCGGCGACGAGGCTTTCGGCGACGAGGCTTCCGGCGACGAGGCTTCCGACGACGAGGCTGCTGCGTTATCACCTGCAGTATTACTGTCGGTGCCATCCTCTAAAAGGGCGCCGAACTTTGCGAAGATTGCCATGAATTCTTTCGCGAAGACCTGCTCGTCTTCCGAAGTCCGTCCGGCGCTCTTCACCTCATATTCTTTGTAAGCATCCGTGTCAGAGTATTGTTCTCTGGCACGCTTTTTATATTCCTCAAGTTTCGTCTTATCAAATGCAGTGAAATCCATCGTGTGGCTCCTTTCTTTGCGCCTCTCCGTGCGGCTTTCTATCCTTGTGCCCGACTCGTCCGGATTTCCAGCCGGGTCCGCGCTTCCCTCCTGGGACTTGTTGCCTGTGCCTCTTTGAACGTTCGACTGCTCGTTCTTCAATTCTTCCGCCAGGCGGATGAGTCCCTCGAGTCTTTCCTTTTTCAACGTCAGAAGTTCGATCTGCTGGTGAAGGGCTCTCTCTTTGTCATACGCCGGGCTGTCCAGGATGGCTTTGATGTCTTTCAGCGGAAACTCCAGTTCCCGGAACAGCAGGATCTCCTGCAACGTGGCGAGCTGTGCCTCTTCATACAGCCGATACCCGGCCTCCGTCCGCTCACTGGGGGACAAAAGCCCGATGTCATCATAATACTGCAGCGTCCGTACGCTCACGCCCGTCAGTTTACTGACCTGCTTCACCGTCATTGCCTTCATCCCGGCCACCTCCTTCTCTGAGACAACTATACCATAAACCCTCACGCAACGTGAGAGTCAAGAGCCATTTTCACAAAACCGCAATATGACGCTCCGAGCGGAAAGACCGCCAGGATTTCATCTCAGTGAAACATGGCGGTGATTTTTAAAGGCGATTCTCTCTGCTTCAACCAGCAAGACCGCCAGTATTCTATCTCATCGAAACATGGCGGTGATTTTTAAAGGCGATTCTCTCTGCTTCAGTCAGGAAGACCGCCAGTATTCTATCTCAGTGAAACATGGCGGTGATTTTTAAAGGCGATTCTCTCTGCTTCGGCCAGGAAGACCGCCAGTATTCTATCTCAGCGAAACATGGCGGTGTTTTTCAAAGGCGATTCTCTCTGCTTCAGTCAGGAAGACCGCCAGTATTCTATCTCAGCAAAATATAGCGGTAATCTTTAAAGGAGATGCTCTCAGGCTCTGTTAGAAAGACCGCCAGTATTATATTTCAGCGAAATATGGCGGTTTGTGTGACGCTGGGCTTCGTCGGAGGTTCATGGAGTCGGGGCACATGCCCCTTAGTCCAGAACCTGCGGCGCCTCCTCGCCTCAGCTGAACCATTCTCCTGGCAGGCCGAAGGGCCGCAGTGCCTCTTTGGCCTGTTGCTGGCCACGTGCCGCAGGGCGGAGGGGAAGTCAAGAGCTGGAAAAGCATAAAAAGTTGTAAGAGATGGGGCGGTTGGCAGCCGCGAAGCGGGCTTGACTCTTTACTTCCCCGGAGCACTGTGGCACCTCAAATACGCGGACAGCTCTGCTGGAACGCGGATGTTCCCGAGGGGGAGGAGGCGAAGCCTCCGATGTTTTGTTGGTGGTGCTGCGGATGAGGGGTGGATCGCCAAAGGGAGTGCCTGTGAAACCTGGAAGCAGAATGTTAAACAGAGAATGGGCGGAGATTCGAAGAAAAAAGGGTAAATCGCCCCTTGACTTCAGGGGAGTGGGCTTATATAATAGTGGAGCTGTAAAGAGAAAAGACTTTACAGACAGCCGGCGAAGAGCCGGGAATGAAATGAAACGGAGGTCGACGGCAGTGACGAAGAATTTCGAGCAGATCAATCTTCTTCTGGACTTCTATGGCAGCATGCTGACCGAGCGTCAGAGAAGCTTCCTCGAGTACTACTATGAAGATGACCTGTCGCTGGCGGAGATCGCCGAAAACGAAGGGATCACCCGACAGGGTGTCCGTGACGCGATCAAGCGTGCCGAAGGTCAGCTCTACCAGATGGAGGAGCGCCTCGGGCTCGCCAAACGGTTCGCTGAAGTGCAGAAGGGTCTCAGAGAGATCGACGAAGCGGCGGAGAGCATCTACGAATGCAACATGAGAACGGGCCTGTCCCGGGAAATCAATGAGGCATGCGTCAAGATCCGGTTCCTCGCCGGCGCCCTCAGCGAATAAAGGAGACAGCACATGGCATTTGAAGGACTGTCAGACAGACTTGAAGGTGCATTCAAGCGTCTGAAAAGCAAAGGTTCCCTGAATGAACAAGACGTACGTGAAGCCATGCGCGAAGTCCGCCTCGCCTTACTCGAAGCGGACGTCAGCTACAAAGTCGCAAAGGACTTCACGGCGAAAGTCACGGAACGGGCCATCGGCGCTCAGGTCATGTCCAGCCTGACGCCTGCACAGATGGTCATCAAGATCGTCAACGAAGAACTCACGGAACTCATGGGCGGCACGCAGACCCGCCTCGCGGAAGCGCAGCACCCGCCGACAGTCATCATGATGGTCGGTCTCCAGGGTTCCGGTAAAACCACACACTGTGCGAAGATTGCCAAGAAGCTGAAGGGCGAAGGCCACCGGCCCCTGCTGGTTGCCTGTGACGTCTACCGTCCCGCCGCCATCAAGCAGTTGCAGGTGGTCGGCCAGAACGCCGGTGTCCCGGTATACGAAGCCGGACAGGGCGACCCGGTCGAAATTGCACAGAACGGTATCCGCCTGGCGAAAGACCAGGGTTACGACTACGTCTTTATCGACACCGCCGGTCGTCTCCACGTAGACGAACAGCTCATGCAGGAACTGCAGAACATCAAGTCTGCCGTCCACCCGCACGAGATCCTGCTGGTCGTCGACTCCATGACCGGTCAGGACGCCGTCAACGTGGCATCCTCGTTCAACGACCAGGTCGGCATCGACGGCATCGTCCTCACCAAGCTGGACGGTGACACCCGCGGAGGTGCCGCACTTTCCGCACGGGCCATTACCGGCAAGCCCATCAAATTTTCCGGTACCGGTGAGAAGCTCGACGACCTCGAATACTTCCACCCGGACAGAATGGCTTCCCGCATCCTCGGCATGGGCGATATGCTGTCGCTCATCGAACGGGCGGAACAGCAGTATTCCGACGAGGAAGCCGAACGCATGGAGAAGAAGTTCCGCAAGAACAAATTCGACATGAACGACCTGCTCGACAACCTGCAGAAGGTCCGCAAGCTCGGCCCGCTGAAAGACGTCCTCGGGATGCTCCCCGGCGTCGGCAGCCAGCTGAAAGACGTGGACATCGACGAACACCAGTTCGACCGCATCCAGGCCCTCATCCTCTCGATGACGCCGAAGGAGCGGGAGAAGCCTGAGATCCTCGATGCATCGCGCAAGCGCCGCATCGCGGCAGGTGCCGGCCAGAAGGTCGAAGACGTCAATCGCCTGCTTGCCCAGTACAAGCAGATGCAGAAAATGTTCAAACAGATGAACAGCAAAAAAGCCAGAAAACAGTTACAGAGACTGACAGCAAACGGGAATATGGACGGCCTCAAGGACCTCGATATCACCAAGCTCGGTATGTAACCTGAAAAACATTGGAGGAAAAAACCATGGCAGTTAAAATCAGACTTAGAAGAATGGGCGCCAAGAGACAGCCGTCCTACCGCGTTGTTGTCGCAGATTCCAGATATCCGCGCGACGGCCGTTTCATCGAGGAAATCGGTTTCTATGATCCCACCAAGAGCCCGTCTGTCATCCGCATCGACAACGAAAAAGCTCAGCAGTGGCTCAAGAATGGCGCTCAGCCGACCGATACTGTTCGGGCTCTCCTGAAGAAGTCCGGCGCGATCCAGTAATCGGAGGCGCAACATGCAGGAATTACTGACCAGCATTGCCCAGGGTCTCGTCGAGGACCCGGCCAGTGTGACTGTCACTGTTGACGAGCCGAACGAGAACGGTGTCATCGTATACCATCTCCACGTGGCCGCTGACGACATGGGCAGAGTCATTGGCAAACAGGGCCGCATCGCCAAGGCGATCCGCACGGTCATGAGAGCTGCAGCCAACCGCGCTGAAGCCCGCATCGCTGTCGAGATCGACTGATTGCAAACGAACAGGGTATCTGCCACACCGCAGGTACCCTTTTGTTTTTCCGAAAGGAGCATCCGATGAAACTACAATATCTGGAACTCGGAAAGGTGCAGAACACCCACGGCGTGCGAGGCGAACTGCGGGTGGAGCCCTGGTGCGACACTCCGGAACTTTTCGACGTCGTCGAGATCGTCTACCTCAAAAAGGACGGCAAAGACCCTTACCGTGTGGTCTCCTGGAGACCGCATAAGAACCTCGTGCTCCTGACCCTGGCGGGCGTGGGCGATGTAGACACCGCTGCGCGGCTCAAGAACCGCATCCTCTATGTAGAGCGGGACGCCATCGCCGACACACTGCCCGAGGGGAAACACTTCATCGCCGAGATGATCGGCTGTGAGGTCCGTAACGCGGACGATGAGTCCATCGTCTACGGCAAACTCACCGACGTGTTCAACCGCGGCGCGAACAATGTCTGGGAGATCCGAAAAGGGGACAAAGAGTACCTGATGCCGGACATCCCGGGGATCGTCGTGTCGGTGGACATCGAGAAGGAAGTCGCTCTGGTGCGGCCTATTCCCGGCATCTTTGACGACGCGGAGGAAGTGCGATGAGGATCGACATCATGACTCTGTTCCCGGAGATGTGCGAAGCGTTCCTCTCCGAGAGCATCATCGGCAGGGCCCGGGCGGCGGGACACGTGGACATCCGCTGTGTCAACATCCGGGACTACGCCGGTAACAAACACAACCGGGTAGACGACTACCCTTACGGCGGCGGGACCGGCATGGTCATGCAGCCGGGCCCCATTTATGACTGTTACAAAGCGGTCACCGAGGACGGCGCACGGAAGTGCCACCTCATCTATATGACGCCCCAGGGGAAGACCCTGACCCAGGAACGGGTCCGGGAACTCTCCGAGATGGATGACCTCGTCTTCCTGTGCGGCCACTACGAAGGGGTCGACGAGCGGGTCATCGAGGAGATCGTCGATGAGGAGATCTCCATCGGGGACTATGTCCTCACCGGCGGGGAACTGCCCGCCCTCATCCTCGCAGACAGCATTTCGAGAATGCTGCCCGGCGTCCTCGCGAACGAAGACGCCTTCACGGAGGAGAGCCACTACGGCCACCTCCTCGAATACCCCCAGTACACCCGTCCCGCCGAGTGGCAGGGCAGGGAAGTGCCGGACGTGCTGTTCTCCGGAGACCACGGCAAGGTGGACCGGTGGCGGCTCGAACAGGCCGTGGCCCGCACGTACGAGCGCCGACCGGACATGCTGGAAGCCGCAGAGGCATCCGGCAGTCTGACGAAGGAAGAACAGGAGATCCTCGACTCGCTTCGGTCAGTTTGATCAGGAGTCGGTCCATCGCCACAGGGAGAAAAACTACATTTTGTAGCGTTTGATAAGAACGGTACAACATACAGGTTCGACAGAAAACGGAAACTGTCGTGATGGCACAAAAGAGACTGTAAAAAACTATGAAATCTTCACAAAGTGAAAATGTAAAAACAGTCCCGCTTTGTCCGCTTTTCTAATTGACGAGGGGTACCTCCTTGCATATAATATTCAAGAAATTTGTAAAACAACTTTTCTAAACGATTTGTGAGGGAATTTGCTATGTATGTCAAAAGCGTAAAAGTTCAGAATCAGGTTGGCCTTCATGCCCGTCCGGCAACGTTCTTCATCCAGAAGGCTAATGAGTTCAAGTCCAGCATCTGGGTCGAGAAAGACGAGAGACGCGTCAACGCCAAGTCCCTTCTCGGCGTTCTGTCCCTTGGCATCATGGGCGGCACCGACATCAAGATCATGGCCGGCGGCTCCGATGAAGAGGAAGCAGTCGATGCTCTGGTCGCTCTTGTCGAGTCCGGCTTCGCTGAATAATCGATCGTAAATAGAAAAGATTCTGAGCACACTGCCTTGGCGGTGTGCTTGTTCTGTTATAATAAGGAAAAAGGGAGGTGAAGTACATGGAGAACCCGAAGATGAAAGAACTCAGGGCCAAGTCGATGCGGCTGCCCCTGGTCCCCGGCGTCTACATCATGAAGAACGGGAAGGGCGAAGTCATCTACATCGGCAAGGCGAAGGTCCTGAAGAACCGGGTCAGCCAGTACTTCGGCTCTCAGAACAACCACTCGACGAAGGTCCGCCGCATGGTGGAAAACGTCCGGGACTTCGACTACATCCTCTGCGGCAGCGAGTTCGAGGCGCTCATCCTCGAGTGCAGCCTCATCAAGCAGAACATGCCGAAGTACAACATCCTTCTGAAGGACGACAAGGGCTACCGGTACGTGAAGATCACGAACGAAGAGTGGCGGCGCATCAAGTATGTCAAACAGAAGCAGGAAGAGGACGCGAAGTACATCGGACCGTACCTCTCCGGGTTCGTCGTCAGCGAGTCGGTGGATGCCGCACTGAAGATCTTCAAACTCCCGGACTGCAACCGGACGTTCCCTAGCACCGGCCCGAACGTGCGGCCCTGCCTGCGGTATTACATCGGCCAGTGCAGCGCGCCCTGCTGCGGGAAGATCTCCCTCGAGGACTACAACGCGGCGGTCGATGAAGCCATCGAATTCCTCAAAGGGGAAGTGAAGCGCGGCGGCACGAAGGAGTACGTCGAACTGCTCGAAGTCCGTATGGAACACTACGCGGAGAACCTCGAGTTCGAACGGGCCGCCGAGATGCGGGACCGGATCAATGCCATCCGCCGCATGTCGGAAAAGCAGAAGGTCATCCTGACCGGCTCCGACACCGAGGACGTCTTCTCCCTTGCGAGGGAGGACGACCGCATCTGTTTCAACGTCCTTCGCATCAACGACGGACGGCTCTCCTCCAGTGAGACCTACTTCACCGAACTGGACGAGTCCCTCGAAAACACCCGCGCCGAAATGCTGAAGCGCTACTATACCGTTCACGGCGATGTACCGTCCAAGATCATCCTGGACGGCCCCGCGGCGGACGACGAGCTCATCGAGCAGTGGCTGACGGAGATGGCCGGCAAAAAGTGCCGGCTCGTCGTCCCCCAGAAAGGCCGGCAGCTCGAGCTCTCCCAGATGTCGAAGAACAACGCCTACGAAAAGCTCGCCCAGACCCACAAGCGCTCCAAAGCGGACACCGCGGTCATCGAGCTCGGCGAGCTGCTCGGCCTTTCGAGCCCGCCGGAGTTCATCGAGTCCTACGACATCTCCCATACGGCGGGCGCGGATGCCGTCGGCGGCATGGTCGTCTTCAAAAACGGCGTGCCCTACAAAGATTCGTACCGCAAGTTCACCATCAAGGAAGCAGTCGGCGGCGACGACTACGGCAGCATGGAAGAAGTGCTGGACCGCCGGTTCTCCCACTACTTCAAGGACCTCGAGGAACTGAAGGAAAAGGCCGACGCCGAGGGCAAGGACCTCGAAGAGCTCCTTGAGAACGCCAAAGGTTTCGCACGGCTCCCGGACCTCATTCTGATGGACGGCGGCCTCGGCCAGGTACACTCCGCACAGAAGATCCTGCGCAAGTACGACCTCGACATCCCCATCTTCGGCATGGTCAAGGACTCGAAGCACCGGACCCGCGCCATCGCCCATGACGGGGGAGAGATCTCCATCTCCCAGGCACGCAAGGTGTTCGCCCTCGTCACGGGCATCCAGGACGAAGTCCACCGCTACGCGATCGGCTTCCACCACCAGAAACATTCGAAGGGTGCCCGCAAAAGCGTCCTCACCGATATCCCCGGCATCGGACCGAAGAAGTCGGAGATCCTCTGGAAGGAATTCAAGACCCTCGATGCCATCAAACGGGCGGACATCGCGGACCTCGCGGCCGTCCCCGGCATCTCGAATGCGGACGCTGTCAACATCAAAAAGGTCTTACATTATAATTAGATTATTATAGTTGACAAACAAAGTGCCGATATGAGACAATAAACTGCATTAATAGGAGGAGTCTTCCCATGAGAGTCATTTCGGGAACGGCACGCGGCATGCGGCTGACCACTCTGGAGGGGCTGGACGTCCGACCCACGACCGACAAGGTCAAGGAGTCTTTGTTCAACATCATCCAGTTCGACATCGAAGGCAGACGGGTCCTCGACCTGTTCGCCGGGTCCGGCCAGCTCGGTATCGAAGCGCTGAGCCGCGGCGCGGAACACGCCACGTTCGTGGACCGCAGTCCGAAGTCCGTCTCCGTCGTCCGAAAGAACCTCGAGCACACGAAGCTGGCACCTCTTGCCACCGTTCGTCAGGAAGAGTCCAACACTTTCCTTTTAAAGACCCGGGACACCTTCGACCTCGCGTTCCTCGACCCGCCTTACGGCCGTGGGCTCATCGACGCGGTCCTGCCGGAACTGGTCGAGCACATGTCGGACTACGGCATCATCGTCTGTGAGACCTCCCGGGACGAATCACTCCCCGAGACCGTCGGGGACTTCTATGCGGCAAAGACGTACCGCTACGGAAAGATCCAGCTGACGCTCTACCGCAGGAAGGAGGACGAAACATGAGGACTGCCATCTGCCCCGGCAGTTTCGACCCCGTGACCAACGGGCACATCGATGTCATCGAGCGCGCATCCAAACTGTTCGATGAAGTCTATGTGGTCGCCATGACCAACTATCGGAAGGTCGGTTCCATGACCTTCACCGAAGAGGAGCGTGTCGAACTCCTCAAGAAGAGTACGAGCCACCTCAGCAATGTGAAGGTGGACACCTTCAGCGGGCTCCTCGCCGACTACGCGACGGCCCACGACATCCACATCATCGTCAAAGGGCTGCGAGCCGTCTCGGACTTCGAGAACGAGTTCCAGCAGTCCATCGCCAACAGACACATCAATGAAGACCTCGAGACCGTGTTTCTCCCGTGTTCGGCAGACAACATGTACCTGAGCTCCAGCTTCGTCAAACAGCTCGGACAGCTGGGCGGCGACATTTCGGACTTCGTACCGGAAGCGGTCTGTGAGGATATCATAAAAAGATTAAGGAAGGAATAACCATCATGGCACAGATTGAAGATTACCTTGACGAAATTGAAGAACTCCTGGAAAGTGGGAGAGGCAGTGCTTTCTCCGGAAAAACGAGTGTAGATGCGGACGCCATCAAGACCGTCATCGAAGATATGCGCCTGGATATTCCGGAAGAGATCAAGCAGGCCAAAATTCTTGCGACCGAGCGTCGTGAGATCATCAACCGCGCCAATCAGGAAGCGGACCGCATCGTGGAGGACGCCAAGTCCAGAAGCCGCGAGTACCTGACTGCCGCCGAAATGCGCGTGAAGGAACTGACCGAAAAGGCCAGCAAGAGCTCCGAGAAGGAACTCAAAGATGCTCACGCCGGTGCCCAGAAGATCCTCGAAGAGGCCCGCGCACAGGCAGACGGACTCATTGCCCGTGAGAACATCGTGAAAGAAGCAAAGACTACCGCTGAAACGCTCAACGCGGAAGCGGAGAAATATCTGTCCGAGGCAAAGGCAGGCGCTGCCAAGCTGACCGCCGACACCGAGGAGTCCACGACCACCCTCGTCGCCGAGACTCAGGCCAAAGTCGACGCCATGCTCGCCGAGGCCAAAGCACAGGCCGACGCCATGGTCGCCGAAGCCAACGAGAAGGCTGCCGCCATCGGTGCCGAAGCTCAGCGCAACGCCGAGCGCACCATCCAGGACGCGGACTACACCGCCCAGACCAAGATGGAAGCCGCCAACAAGTGGGCCGTCGACCTCAAGGCCAGCGTCGGTTCCTACATCACGAACCTCGTCAACGAGACCGAGTACCGTGTTGCCAAGAGCCTCAACGAAGTCCATCAGCTCCAGGCGAACATCAACCAGTCCAGCCTCGAGAACGGCAACCAGCGCAATGTCCGCAGCAACCAGAACGCGGTCACCGCTGCTCAGCAGAAGAACAAACGCTGAGAACACGAAGAACGCAGAGGAGCATTGTTTTGCAATGCTCCTTTTTTCTTGAAGAAGGGAGGGGAGCGCATGCGCCTTGACAAACTGCTGGGGTCCCAGACCGACCTCAGCCGCAAGGAAGCGAGACAGGTCATCAAGGACGGCCTGGTTTCCGTGGGCGATGTGGTCATCCGCGACCCGGGCTTCTCCGTAGACCCGAACGCCCAGTCCGTGACGGTCGCCGGCACTCCTCTCGAATTCAAAGAACACCTGTACCTCATGCTGAACAAGCCGGAGGGGTACATCAGCGCGACGGAAGACCGGACGCAGAAGACGGTCCTCGACCTCGTGCCGCCGGACCTGTACCGGGACGGCCTGTTTCCGGCGGGGCGGCTCGACGCGGACACGACCGGCTTCGTGCTCCTGACGGACGACGGAGCCTTCGCCCATGACATCCTGTCGCCGAAACACCATGTGCAGAAGACGTACATCGCCACCCTGGCGGAGCCCGTGACGGAAGACTGTCTCCGGCAGGTGCGGGGTGGCATCGAACTGAAGGACGGGACCGTGTGCCTGCCGGCAGACGTCCGGGCACTCTCGGAGTTCGAAGCGGAACTGAAACTCGTCGAAGGGAAGTACCACCAGGTGAAACGCATGTTCGCGGCGGCGGGCAACAAGGTGGTCGCTCTGCGGCGGACCGCGATGGGCGATGTACCACTCGACCCGTCACTGGCGCCGGGGGAGTGTCGGGAACTGCGCAAAGAAGAACTTGACGCACTCCGAAAACGGAAAAATTAGAAACTGTACAATTTTGGTGCCGTTGTGGTTTTCCACAAACGGCATTTCGTTTTTTTGGAGTATTTTTATAAAAACGCCAACAAAATTGTTGTAATTTGATAATCGATTGTGTATTATAGATAACGTAAGCCGTCAGAAATTGTACAAAAGGTATAAAAATACATATTCGAGGTTTTTCCTATGTCCAATCGACTTTTCCAGGGTGTCATCCACCAGATGAGAGACGCCATCGACCGCACCGTCGGTGTCATCGATGAGTCCGGCACCGTTATCTCCTGCAGCGAACTCGAGCGCATCGGGGAGCAGAACCAGACCCTGATTACCGATATTTTCAATTCGAACGATCCCATCATCCTCGACGGTACGACCTACCTGTCCTTCGACTCCAGAATGCGTCATGAGTACGCCATCTTTGTCGACGGGGAAGATGAACTCGCCGAGAAGTATGCCCGCATCCTGTCCGTTTCCTTCGGCAGCATCAAGCAGTTCTACGACGAGAAATACGACCGCAGCAACTTCGTGAAGAACGTCATCCTGGACAACATCCTGCCCGGTGACATCTACATCAAGGCGAGAGAGCTCCGGTTCAACTCCGACGCCACCCGCGTCGTCCTGCTCATCCGCATCACCGGTTCCGAGGATGCCACCGTCTTCGACGTCATCCAGAACCTGTTCCCGGACCGCAACAAGGACTTCGTCATCAACATCTCCGAGACCGACATCGCCCTCGTCAAAGAGGTCAACCCGGATGTCGATCCGAAAGACCTTGAGAACCTGGCACACTCCATCGCCGACGCCCTCAGCGCCGAGTTCTACAGCAGTGCCCAGGTCGGCATCGGTACCACCGTCGTCGGTCTCAAGGACCTGTCCCGCTCGTTGAAGGAGGCCCAGGTGGCCCTCGAAGTCGGCAAAGTCTTCGACACCGAGAAGGACATCATCAGCTACGACAACCTCGGCATCGCCCGACTCATCTATCAGCTGCCGACCACGCTCTGCGAGATGTTCCTGTCTGAGATCTTCAAGCGCGGCTCCATCGACAGCCTCGACCAGGAGACCCTGTTCACCATCCAGCGGTTCTTCGAGAACAACCTGAACGTCTCCGAGACGTCCCGGAAACTGTTCGTCCACCGGAACACCCTGGTCTATCGTCTTGAGAAGATCAAGAAGATCACCGGTCTGGACCTTCGTGAGTTCGATGACGCCATCGTCTTCAAAGTAGCGCTGATGGTCAAGAAATATCTCGACTCGAACCCGACAAAATTCTAAACCTTTTGTGAACACAGGTTACAAAAGGGTAACATTGTGTTATAATGCTTCCTGCTCTGAGAGAAACCGCTCGTTTTTCCTTCAGAGCAGGGCTTTTTTGAGCGGCTCCGTAAATCGCCGTTTAAGCTAGCCTTTAAGTTTTGTTTATATAATTTCCTATTAAGATATCAATTCATAAGGAGTATGCCAACGTGATCGAATTCAGAGATGTATCCAAGGTATACGACAACGGAACCGTGGCTCTGAAAGACGTCAACCTGCGGATCGACCGCGGCGAGTTCGTCTTCATTGTCGGTGCGTCCGGTGCCGGTAAAAGTACCTTCCTGAAAACCATCATGCGGGAAGAGGTCCCCACCAGCGGCAGCATCATGATCAACAACTATGACCTGACCAAGATGAGCACACGGGAGATCCCGTACTACCGCCGGACCCTGGGCATCGTGTTCCAGGACTTCCGCCTCATCCCGAAAATGTCCGTCTATGACAACGTGGCCTTCGCCATGCGCGTCATCGGCGCCAGCGAGAAAGAGATCAAGAAACGTGTCCCGTACGTCCTGACTCTGGTCGGCCTGCAGGACAAGGCAAACAACATGCCGAACGAGATCTCCGGCGGTGAGCAGCAGCGAGTTGCTCTGGCCCGCGCGCTGGTCAACAACGCCAACACCATCATCGCCGACGAGCCCACCGGTAACGTGGACCCGGAGATGTCCTACGAGATCGTGGAACTGCTTGACCGCATCAACGAGAACGGTACCACCATCATCATGGTCACCCATGAACACGAGCTGGTCAAACAGTTCGACCACCGCATCGTCGTCATCGACAACGGTGAAGTCGTCTCCGACATGGCCAACGGCGGTGTCCTCCACTATGACAGCAAGACCGGCTACCAGCCCGTCCCGAACGTCACGGAGATGAAGACCATCACTCTGCACAACGTCTCCTTCCAGAACGCTCCGGTGACCCAGGTCATCGAGCCCCAGGCGCCCGCCGCCGTCGAAGAACCGGTCGAGATCGAAGTCCCGGTCGAGACTGCTCCGGCCGCGGAAGAGCCGACCCTGTCTTTCGCAGAGGCCACTCTGAAGGAGATCGAACTCGACATCGAGGCAAAGAGAGGCGGTGACAGCAATGGCTAAAGCGGAAAAGAGACAGAAGGCCGCCTCCACGAAAGCTGCCAAGACCCGCCGCCGTTCCTTCAATGTCGGATACCTTACGAAGGAAGGCGTACGCAACGTCTGGTCCAACCGGCTCATGTCCGTGGCCTCCGTTGCCGTTCTGACGTCCTGTCTGCTCCTCATCGGTGTCGCCATCATGCTGTATGCGAACATCGACATGGCCCTCGATGACGTCCAGGAACAGAACATCATCATGGTGTACCTCGACGACAACATCTCGGAAGAGGACATCAATACCGTCGGTCAGGACATTCGAATGATCTCTGACATCGAGTCTGCCGAATTCGTCTCCAAGGAAGAAGCCTACCAGTCTCAGCTGGAGAGCCTCGGAGATGACGCCAAACTCATGGAAGGCCTCGAGGAGAACCCGCTTCCGGACTCCTACGAAGTCTACCTCAAGACCCTTGACCACTACGACACGGTCCAGGAGAGCCTCAAGTCCATCAACCATGTCGCCAGCGTCCGCGGCAACTCGGACCTCGCGGAACAGGTCCGGCAGCTCTCCAGAGCCGTCACCATCATCAGCGTCGGTATCATCATCATGCTGCTCGCCGTGTCCCTGTTCATCATCGCGAACACGGTCCGAGTCACCATGTATAACCGCCGCCTGGAGATCTCCATCATGAAGGCCGTCGGCGCCACCAACTGGTTCATCCGCTGGCCCTTCATCATTGAAGGTATCATCATCGGTATCATCTCCGGCATCGTTTCGGAAGGCCTTGTCTGGGCGCTCTATTCGCTCGCTCTCCGGAACATCGGAAACGTCTTCCAGATGCTGGGCAGCCAGTCCATCCCGTTCTCGGCCTATGCCGGACGGATGCTCGTCGCCTTCATCCTCGTCGGTATCCTCGCCGGTGCCGTCGGTTCCATCGTTTCCATGGCCCGCTACCTGAAGGAACAGGGGAGTGTGATTTTAGATGACAACTAAGACGAATCGTCTCATGAGTCTCCTCCTGGCCTTCGCCGTCATGGCGCTCCTCGCCATCCCGACCCCTGCCGGCATCCAGGCATACGCTGCCGACAGCGCGGTCAGCCAGAAGATCGCCGACCTCGACGAGAAGATCGCCGCGAGCCAGGAAAAGATCAAAGAGAACGAAGCCAAGAAAAAAGAGGCACAGCAGAACGCAGACACCATCCAGGAAAGCGTCGACCTGCTGCAGTCTCAGATCAATGCCTATAACTCGAAGATCGACGTCCTGAACAGCCAGATCTCCACGCTGAACAAGGACCTGACCAGCACCCAGCAGAAGATCGCGCAGACCGAGGCCGACATGGCGGTCCAGAAAGAACAGATCGCCGCCACCCAGAGCCTCTATGCCGACCGTCTCCGGGCGATGTATGTCACCGGCAACGTCTCGAACCTCGAGATCCTGCTGGAGGCAGACAACTTCCGGGACTTCCTGAACCGGCTCGAGATGCTGACCCGCATCAGCAAGCACGACAATGAGATCATCAAGACCCTTCAGGATGAGATCGCCGTGTTCGAGCAGACGGAAGCCACGCTCAAGCAGAGCGAACAGAAACTGGTCTCCGACAAAGAACAGATCGAAAACTCCAAGGCCATGCAGCAGGAGGCAAAGTCCCAGGTGGTCAGCGCCAAGAGCGACCTCGACTCCAAGGTCAACACCCTGCAGACGTACATCAGCGGCCTTGACGAGAACAGTGAAGAGCTGAACAACTACATCGCCAAAGCGAGAGCACAGCAGCAGGCCTACATGAACCAGGTCAACGCGAACCTCGCGGTCACGGCATCCACCGGTAACGGCGCCTACTCCGGCACGTTCATCTGGCCGGTCGCCGCCTCCGGGACCTACGTGTCCTCCGGTTACGGCTCCCGCTGGGGCACGTTCCACTACGGCATCGACATCACCGGCGGTGGCGGGAACGCTCCCATCGTGGCTGCGGCTGCCGGCCGTGTCACCATCGCGAGCAACACCTGCTCCCACAACTACGGCAAGAACTACAACTGCGGCTGCAACGGCGGCTACGGCAACTACGTGGTCATCGACCATGGCAACGGTCTTCTGACCTACTACGGTCATATGTCCCGCGCCATCGTTTCCGCCGGCACCTATGTCCAGCAGGGCCAGACCATCGGCTACATGGGCAGCACCGGTTATTCCACCGGCAACCACCTGCACTTCGAGGTCCGTGTCAACGACGGCACCTCCCGCTCGGTGGCGGCCCGCAACCCGATGAACTACTTCTAAAGAAACGCATAAAAAATCGCCTCAGTACGCTGAGGCGATTTTTGTTTTGCTGTTTTAGCCGAGGAACGGGAACTCGAGGATGTGGGAGGGGATGGTGAAGCTGACATAGTTGGCGGCTTCGTCGATGCCCTCGAAGTACATCCAGCGCTTCAGCTCGACGACCTTCTCCGTGGCGTCGATGCCGAACATATCCTGCTCTTTGTCGGACGGATCGCGCACGACGACACTCTGGTCGAACCGGCTGATGGGGTTGTCTTCGACGTTGGTCAGCAGGTTGTGGGCGAGGGAGCCTTCGAGTTCGCTCTGGTCGAGGAGTTCGAAGATCTGCGGCAGGTAGTAGTTGTCCTCATAGCCGAGGACCGTGTTGTCGGACTTGCGGATGCGGACGAGGTGTTTGACGACTTTGCCGGGCTCCCATCGGTCGAGCACACTGCCTTCCGGAATGGTGAAGTCGCCGTTCTCGATGACCTCGTTGTTGTTCTTCATACCCACATGCTTCAGCATGAAGTTGAGGGAGAGGAAGGGCTCGAGGCCGTAGTGCTTGCTGCGTTCGCTGACAAAGGTGCCGACACCCTGTCTCTTGTAAATGGTGCCTTCGTTTTCCAGCTGCGCCAGAGCTGCCCGGACGGTGGCACGACCGACGTCCAGGGTCTCCATGAGCTCGTACTCGGTGGGGAGCTGGGAATGTGCGGGATACTTCCCGGAGATGATGAGCTTCATGATGTACTCTTTTACGAAGATGTAAAGAGTTGGCGAATTTTCGCGTTTCGCCATGGTAGAACCTCCTTATGAATGGACTGAAAAATACCACAAATGTTCCAACTGAACAGATTATAAAAAATGTTAGTCGTTAAGTCAATACATCCGAACAAATTTATACGTAATTTAAGAATGTTTTCTTTGCACGAACGTGAGAAAGACAAAGATTACATATGTTAATCGAAAAACGACAGCCGAGTGCGTCGGTAATCGTGACAAAAAAGTGACGTTTGTCCGGCGAATGGTTCGTCAAACTTCTGAATTCGTTCGATACTGTTAACTTTTTCACAAAAAGGTATTGGATATCTGTAAATGTTTCAGTATAATATCTGGGTAACATGAGTCGTGACTCACCACACGCGGCTCAAATAATGAAAAAGAGAGGAACCACAAAACTATGAGACTTGAAGATGCAATCCTGAAGATCGCAGACTACGGCGAAGTCGGCCGTTATGTCAAGAAAGGCGTCGGCGTCCTTGCCGGCGGTCTGATGGACGTCGCTTTCCCGTTCCTCATCCCCACTCAGGACGTCGTGGAGGGCCCCAGCTCTTCCGCCCGCGTCGCTGAGATCCTGAAGAGAAACGGCAGCAAAAAGACCCTCATCATCACCGACAAGACCCTGCATGACCTCGGCATCCTCGACACCATGCTGAAGGGCATGGACGACGCCGGTTTCCCGTACGCGATCTACGACGGGGTCGAACCGAACCCCTCCATCGAAAACGTGGAAGCAGCGTTCGCGATGTACCAGAAAGAGGGCTGTGACTCCCTCGTCGGTTTCGGCGGCGGCTCCTCTATGGACGCCTGTAAAGCTGTCTCCTGCCGCGTTGCCAAGCCGGAGCAGACCATCAAGGAGATGGGCCGCCTGATGGGTTATTTCCCAATCAGCTTCTCCCTGGCCAACTCCAAAGTTCCGTACATCGTTGCCGTCCCCACCACGGCCGGTACCGGTGCCGAGTCCACCGTCGCAGCGGTCATTTCCGACCATGCGGCTGACAAGAAGTACACCGTCACGGACATCGCCATGAGACCCCGCACCGTCTTCCTCGACGCGTCTCTGGCCACCGGCCTTCCGCCCCGCGTCACTGCGGTCACCGCGATCGACGCCGTCTCTCACTGTGTCGAAGGTTACATCTCCTACGGCCACAACCCCCGCGGCGATGAATGGGCCGTCAAGGGCGTCCGCCTCGTCAAGGACAACATTGAAGCGGTCATGGCCGACGGCAAGGACCTCGTTGCCCGCCAGAACCTCTGCACCGCGGCATACTGCGGCGGTCAGTCCCTGAACATGGAGACCACCGGTTACATCCACCCGTTCTGCCATAAGATCGGCGCGAAGTACGGCCTCGTCCACGGCCGCTGCATCGGCGCTGTCATGCCGGTCATCCTCGAAGACTACGGCGACCTCGTTGCCCCGAGACTGTCGAAAATGGCCGTTGCCGCCGGCATCGCCGACCCGAACGCATCTCAGAGCGAACAGGCGAAGCAGTTCATCCAGTGGGTCCGTGACTTCGACGCGAAGTACGGCATCGACCCGTACATCCCCGAGATCCGCGATGAGGACCTCGATGAGATCGCCGACTCCATCATGGTCGAGATCTTCGTGTACCCGAACAAGAAGGTCTACACCCGCGATGAGATCAAGCACCTTCTGAAGGTCATCCGCGGCGACTACGCGAACGCGTAAGTGCCTGCCCGGGCGATCTGCAAAGCAAAAAAGAAACCGGAAGTGGGAAACCACTTCCGGTTTTTGTTGTTTTATGGAGTTTTTGACCCGGGTCTCGTCAAGCGCCGGCGTGTTCGTCGGTCAGGATGGCTTCCGCCACGCGGATGCCGTCGACGCCTGCGGAGACGATGCCGCCGGCGTAGCCGGCTCCCTCACCGCAGGGGTAGGTGCCGCCGAGGGGGTCGCCGTTCATGCTGCACTCATAGAAGTCGTCGCGGAGGAACCGGACGGGGGAGGAGCTGCGGGTCTCGGGGAATGTGAGGACCGCTTCCGGCATGGCGAAGCCCTTGAGCTTTTTGTCCATCATCAGGAGCGCTTCCGCCATGATGTCGGTGACGCTCTTCGGCAGGACTTCCCGGATGTCCGAAGGCGTGACGCCGGTGGGACAGCTCGGATGGACGCCGCCCATTCTCACGGACTTGCGGTCTTTCAGGAAGTCCTCGACCAGCTGGGCCGGAGCAGTGTAGTCCTTACCGCCCAGTTCGAAGGCCTTCTGTTCCATCTGCCGCTGCAGGTCGAAGCCGGACAGCGGGTGCTCGTTCGGGAAGTGCTCCGGCTCGATGCCGACGAGGAGGGCGGAGTTGGAGTTCTCGCCGTCCCGGGCGTACTCGCTCATGCCGTTGACCACGATGCCGCCCTCTTCGGAGGCCGCGTTGACGACGGTGCCGCCGGGGCACATGCAGAACGTGTACATGCCGCGACCGTGGGGCGGATGGCAGGCCATCTTGTAGTTGGCGGCGCCGAGGTTCGGGTGGCCGGCGGCTGCGCCGTACTGGGCCCGGTCGATGAACTCCCGGGGGTGCTCGATACGGGCACCGACGGAGAAGGGCTTCTGCATCATCTGCACGCCCTTGTTGTAGAGCATGGTGACGGTGTCCCGGGCGGAGTGGCCGAGGGCCAGGACCACGCAGTCGGTCTCGAGGTCGACGGAGGCGCCGGACTCTTCTTGGTACGTGACACCGTGGATGTACTTGTTCGCGATGATGAGGTCCGTCAGGGTGCAGCCGAAGCGTACATCACCACCGAGACGGATGATCTCTTTCCGGATGTTCTTGACCACTTCGACAAGGTTGTCCGTGCCGATGTGGGGGTAGTTCGTGTAGAGGATGGCCTCCGGCGCGCCGAAGCGGACGAAGTCCGTCATGATCTTGTTCTGGCGGGGGTCCTTGATGCCGGTGGTCAGTTTGCCGTCCGAGAACGTGCCGGCGCCGCCTTCGCCGAACTGGATGTTCGACGCGGTGTTGAGCGTCCGGTTCTGCCAGAAGTCCTGCACGTCCTTCGTGCGGGTGTCGGCGTCGTGGCCGCGCTCGAGGACGATGGGTCTCAGGCCCGCTTCCGCCAGGGTCAGGGCACAGAACATGCCCGCGGGGCCGAAGCCCACGACGACCGGCCGGAAGTCGGAATGCCGTTTGTTCTCGACGGGGACGTAGTGGTAGAAGACCGACTCCTGGACTTTCTTCTTGTCCGAGCGCTTCAGGATGCGCTTCTCGTCGGCGTTCACCTCCACGTCGATGGTGAAGACGAAGTGGACGTCCTCTTTCTTGCGGGAGTCCACGGACCGGCGGAACACCTTGAGGGAGGTGATGTCCGACGGCTGCACTTTCATGAACTTCGCCGCTTTTAATTTCAGGTCCTCCTCGGTGTAGTCGAGGGGGAGTTTGATCTCAGATATTCTCAGCACGCTGTGCGATCTCCTTTGCTGCGAGGATGCCGGAGCCCCACGCGAAATGCAGGTTGTAGCCGCCGCAGGCTCCGTCGACGTTCAGCAGTTCGCCCGCGAACCAGAGGTTTTGGACTTTGCTGCTCTCGAAGGTGCCTTCGACGAGTTCGTCCGCCGGTACGCCGCCGCGGGTGACCTGCGCATCTTTGAACGACTTCGTTCCCGTCACGGTCAGCCGGTACCCCTTGATGCCCTCCGCAAGGGAGGCGAGGCCCTGGGTGCCGAGGCGATGTACGGGCGTGTCCGCGTCCATGCCGAGCTCTCCGAGCAGGAAGCGCGCGAGCTTCTCCTGAAGGAGGCCGGTCAGCAGATGCAGGACCGGTTCGTCCGGCGAGCCGTGCATCATGCGGTCCTGCAGGTAGTCGAGGACGGCGAGGTCCGGCAGGTTCGGACAGAAGTCGAGGAGCGCCGTGAGGCGCTGTGTTTTGGTGAGTACGGCCGCGTCGCCGGACAGCTGGAACGCCGGGATGCCGGAGAGGCCGCTGTCGGTGAACTGCAGTTCGCCCTCCTCCTTGCCGATGAGCTGTTCGTTCCCGTCGAGGAGCGTGGCGCTGCCCCGGAAGCGAAGACCTTTGAGGGGCCGGATGCGGCCGTCGGTCTTCAGCGCGGTCAGCGCGGGGGAGATGGGCGCATAACGGATGCCCAGCTGTTTTAAGAGCGGATAGCCGTCGCCGTCCGTCCCGTGGGCCGCGTCCGCCTTGCCGCCGAGGGAGAGGAGCACGAAGTCTCCGTGCAGGGTCCGCTCGCCGGACTTGTCCGTGACCGTGAACCCGGGGGCGATGGACCCCACCGCGAAGTCCGACTTAACAGTGATGCCGAGCCGCTCCACCTCTTCGAGCAGAACGTTCCGCACCGTCGCGGCGTTCATGGAAAGGGGATAGAAGCGGCCTTCCTCCTCGAGGGTCAGGAGGCCCAGGGAGTGGAAGAAGTCGAGGCAGTCTTCGGTCTGGAACCGGTTCAGGACGGTATAGATGAGGGAAGAGTCCCCGTGGTAACAGCTGACCGAGATGTCCGTGTTCGACAGGTTGCAGCGGCCGTTGCCGGTGGCCAGGATCTTGCGCCCGGGCTCCGCCAGCTTCTCGACCAGCACGACGTCCATCCGGGGACAGGACCGCTTCAGCGTGATCGCCGCCGCCAGGCCCGACGCACCCGCGCCAATAATGAGCGTTCTCAAACGGGATTCCTCCTTCTGATATGGTTTGGGAAATTGTCTGGAAAAGCTTCGTCTCGCGGCGAAGGGTTCGCAGGCTTGCGCTGCCTGTGGCAGATGAAGCAAGGCTGTCGAACTGGAAGAAACAAGGAGCGTCGCGAAGCGCTCCAAGCGAGCGAGGCGACTATGTTTCTGACCGTACGCGTTGCAAGGCTGTTCCTTTCTTTTTTAGACCTAACAAAGTATACTGGTTTTTCCATCAAAAGTAAATCGCCGGGGAGGCACGACTTTCGTTGACACTGAGGGCAAACAACCGTATAATATTTAGCCGTATTAGTATTTTTAATTATAAGGAGACACCCATTTATGGAATGGACTGGTTTGAACGAACTGCGGGAAAGCTTCCTCCAGTTCTTTGAAAGTAAAGAGCACCTGCGGTTGCCGAGCTACTCTCTCGTGCCCGACGGAGACAAGAGCCTTCTGCTCATCAACTCCGGTATGGCGCCGATGAAGAAGTTCTTCACGAGAGAAGTCACGCCGCCCCGCTACCGGGTGACCACCTGTCAGAAGTGCATTCGTACGCCGGACATCGACAACGTCGGTCATACCGCACGCCACGGCACCTACTTCGAGATGCTGGGCAACTTCTCCTTTGGCGACTACTTCAAGAATGACGCCATCCACTGGGCCTGGGAGTTCTTCACCGAAGTCCTCGAGATCCCGGCGGACAAGCTTTACTGCTCCGTCTACGAAGACGACGACGAGGCTTGGGACATCTGGACGAAGGACGTCGGTGTTCCGGAAGACCACATGGTCCGCCTCGGCAAGGAAGACAACTTCTGGGAGCACGGCTCCGGTCCCTGCGGCCCCTGCTCCGAGATCTACTATGACCGCGGAGAAAAGTACGGCTGCGGCAAGCCCACCTGCAAGGTCGGCTGCGACTGCGACCGTTACATGGAGGTCTGGAACCTCGTCTTCTCCCAGTTCAACAACGACGGCAACAACAATTACACGCCGCTCGAACACAAGAACATCGATACCGGTATGGGTCTCGAGCGTCTCGCCTGTGTCATGCAGGGCGTCGACAACCTCTTCGAGGTCGACACGGTCCAGAACATCATGAAGACCATCTCCGACCTCTCCGGTGTCCACTACCACGAGGATGAGAAGACCGACATCTCTCTCCGCGTCATCACGGACCACGCCCGCAGCATGACCTTCATGATCGGCGACGGCATCAAGCCCTCCAACTCGGGTGCCGGTTACGTCCTTCGCCGCCTGATGCGCCGTGCCATGAGACAGGGCCGCGCCATCGGCATCGATGGTCCGTTCCTGACGGAAGTTGCCGAGATGGTCATCCACGAGAACGCCACCGCGTACCCGAACCTCGTCGAAAAGCATGACTACATCATGAGCATCATCTCCGGTGAGGAGGCCACCTTCAACAAGACCCTCGACACCGGTTCCGAACAGCTCGAGAAGATGATCGCGAACGCCAGGGGCAAAGAGCTCCCGGCGGAAGACGCCTTCAAGCTCTCCGACACTTTCGGTTTCCCGATCGAGCTGACCCGTGAGATCCTCGAAGAGCGCGGCATGACCGTCGATGAAGACAAGTTCCACGAGTATGTCGCGGAGGCCCGTGCCCGTGCCAAGGCAGACGCTGCCGCCAAGGACGTCGCCGAAGCCTGGAAGGGCAAAGGGGACGCCACCAAGGACATCCCCGCCACCGAGTTCCTCGGCTACTCCGACTTCAACACGACCGCGAAGGTCCTGGCCGTCGTCAAGGACGGTGACCTCGCCGAGTCCGTCGAGACCGGAGAAGACGCCATCCTCGTCCTGGACAAGACCACGTTCTACGCCCGCAGCGGTGGTCAGATCGGCGACGCCGGCACCATCGAGTGCGGCGGCTTCACGTTCCAGGTCGACGACACCGTCAAGTCCGAGAACGGCGTTTATCTCCACAGCGGTACTGTTGTGGAAGGCATCGCCAAAGCCGGCGAAGAAGTCGAGGTCAAGATCGACGCCGACCGTCGCCGCTCCATCATGCGCAACCACACGGCAGCCCACCTGCTGCAGGCCGCTCTCCGGGAAGTCCTCGGCAGCCATGTCGAGCAGGCCGGTCAGCTGGTCAGCGACACCGTCTGCCGCTTCGACTTCAACCATCCGGCAGCCATGACCTCCGACGAACTGAAGGCGGTCGAGGCCAGAGTCAACGAAGTCATCCTTCAGAACATCCCCGTCGAGACGAAAGTCATGAGCATCGATGAGGCCAAGAACCTCGGCGCCATGATGCTCTTCGGCGAGAAATACGGCGAGACCGTCCGTGTCGTCTGCGTCGAGGACTTCTCCAAGGAGTTCTGCGGCGGTACCCACGTCCCGTCCACCGCTTCCCTCGGTCTGTTCAAGATCGTCTCCGAGTCCTCTGTCGCAGCGGGCGTCCGGAGAATCGAAGCCGTCACCGGTACGAACCTTCTCCGGTACATCGAAGAGAAGGATGCGCTCATCGCCAAAGCGGCCGCGGCCATGAAGTCCAACCAGAACGATATCGACCGCAAAGCCTCCCAGCTCATGGCGGAACTCAAGGCCTCCGAAAAGAAGGTCGAAGAGCTGGGCAAGGAGCTGGCTGCCAACGCCGCCAAAGACATGATGGGTGACGCCGTCGACCTCGGCTCCGTCAAACTCATCTGCTCCAAGGTGGAAGGCGTCCAGGGCGGCGAGCTTCGCAACATGGCAGACTCCGCCAAGGAGAGCGGTGCCGACCTCGTCGTCGTCTTCGCAGCCGTCAACGGCGAAAAGTGCAACTTTGCCTGTGCCTGCGGCCCCGACGCCGTGAAGGCCGGTGCCCATGCGGGCAACATCGTCCGCGAAGTCGCGAAAGTCGCCGGTGGTTCCGGCGGCGGCAAGCCGGACAGCGCCATGGCCGGCGGTAAAGATGTTTCCAAAGTCGATGACGCTCTGACCGCTGCCGCGGACATCGTCAAAGGCATGCTGAAATAAGAAAGGAGTGCCACTATGGCAGACTGCATTTTCTGCAAGATCGCCGCGGGAGAGATCCCCAGCACCAAAGTGTACGAAGATGACCTGTGCCTCGCGTTCCGGGACCTCAACCCCCAGGCGCCGACCCACATCCTGGTCATCCCGAAAGACCACATCCAGTCCGTCGATGAGATCGACGCATCCAACGAAGCGGTCGTCGGCCACATCTTCTCCGTCATTGCCAAAGTGGCAAAGGACGAGGGCCTCGACAAGGGTTACCGCGTCGTCTCCAACATCGGTGAACAGGGTCAGCAGACCGTACCGCACCTGCATTTCCACATCATCGGCGGTCGGGACATGACCTGGCCACCGGGCTGAGCCGATCTCCAAAACCTCATACACGACAAGCACTCGGAACGTCCTTCCGGGTGCTTTTTTGTGGGCGATTTATGGGGCAGTTGACCGTTCGACGGCCAAAAACGCGACCATAACGACCGTTCGCCCGCCGAAATCGACCGCTCACTCGGAACAACCCGTTTCGAGGGGGCGTTTTCTGGTATGGTAGAGCCGAGGTGATCATATGGAAAAACCCATGTTTTATTTCGGAAGCTGTTACCTGTGGACGCTCATGGTCCTGTCCCTGACCGGGATGGGCATGGCGGTCGGACTGATGGTGGCGACGGTGCCGGTCTGCATCTTTCTCATCGACCGGCTGCGCCGCCCGGTGCAGGGGAAACAGAAACTCAAATTCTTCCTGGCGGCCGGGGCCATCGTGCTGGTGGCGTGCATCGCGTTCCTCCTGCAGACGATGCTCGTGTACCGCCCCGCCCTGTCCCATGCCGGGGAGGAGGTCAGCGACACGTTCCTCGTGACGGAAGTGCTGAACGACAGCGCGTCCGGCGCCCACCGGTGTGTCGTGCTCGCGGAGGGCCGGGAGCCGGTGCGCCGCCTGCGGCTGTCTTCAGACACCTATGAGCCCCGGGTGGGCGATGTGTTCCGCGGCACGCTGCAGCTGAAAGCCCTCGGTGAGCAGAACCCGGCAGTGGCCCGATACTATAAGTCCCGGGGCCTGTACCTCGGGGCGACCAGCGGCGGGCGGATCGACGCCGACCCGCTGGATGAGACCGAGGCCCGGGGCGACGTGACGGTCCCGCCGGTCCGGCTCGCCTGGTGGACGCTGCGCATCAAACTCACGACACTCCGGGAGACCCTGACCGGCCGCATCGAAGAGTGGCTGCCGCCGGAGGAAGCCGGCGTGCTCGAAGGCATGCTGGTGGGGGACAAGACGGACATCGGACCGGACACGAACACCGCGTTCCAGAAGGCCGGCGTCCTGCACCTGTTTGCGGTCTCCGGGTTCCATGTCTCTCTGTGGACGATGCTCGTCTACAAGATCCTCCTGCACTTCGGAGCGGGACGGAAGACGGCCTCCGGCGGCGCCATCCTGTTTCTCTTCCTCTTCGTGGCCCTCACCGGGTTCCCCCGGAGCGCGGTCCGCGCGGGCATCATGCTGGGCGTCTTCTTCCTGAGCCGCATGTTCGTCCGCTCGTCCGAGCCGCTGAACGCCCTCGGGGTGGCGGTGCTGGTCATCGTGCTGCCGAACCCGTTCTACGCGGGGGACACCGGTGTGCTTCTGTCCTATGCCGCCACCCTCGGCATCCTGTCCTGGTACCCGTCGCTGTCGGGAGCGCTGCGGGAGTACCTGATGGAGCGGATCCACAACTACAAGCTGCGCAAACGCGTCGAGTCCCCGCTGGCCGTGCTCCTGGTTTCTCTCTGCAGTTTCGTGTTCACGCTTCCGGTCATGGTCCTGACCTTCGGCAACGTGTCTCTCGTCACACTCCTCAGCAACCTGCTGGTGTCGTCGGCCTCTTCCGCCGCCATCCTGCTGACCGGTCTCGGGTCCCTGGTGGCGCCGGTGCCGGGACTTTCGCTCCTGTGTCCCTGGTGCTTCCTCGGCGCCGGCGTGCTGGCCCGGTTCATGGTTTCCGCCTGCTCGGTCCTCGCCGGACTGCCGCTCAGCTACATCTCCCTGTCCGGAAGAGGCTTCGGCCTGGGCCTTGCCGGCGCTTTGCTGGTGGCGGTCGCCGGGTTCATCCTGTACGGGTCTCTGCAGGAGAGAGGCCTCATCCGGGTGACCGCACTGCTGTCCGTCATCGTGCTCCTGGGGTCCATCTTCACGGAGACCGCCCTGAACCGGAACGTGACCCAGGTCGTGTTCCCGGATGTGGAGGGATCCTGCGCGGTAGTCATCCATCGCCACGGAGCGGCCATCATCGGTTGCGGCAGCGACGAGTACGGGACGGAACAGGCGCTGAAAGACCTCTTCCAGCGGGAAGGGGTGACGAAGGTCTCCGCGCTGGTCGTGCCCCGGGAGTCAAAGACGGAGGCCGGAGCGGTGAAAGCGGTCCGGGAGGCCTTCGAGCCGGAGGTGTACCTGTCCCCGGAGACCTTCTCGGGGCCGGCGGAACAGGTCATCGACCTGTGGCCGGAGGTGAGCCTTCACCTGTACCGGCAGGGGACCGATTATCCTGCCGCCCGGCTCGAAGTCCAGGGGGTGGACAGCCTCCTCCTGTTCCGTCCCACCGTGAAGACGGAAGCGCTGCCGCCGGAGGCCCGTTCCGCGGCGATCTGTTATCTTCGGGGAAAACGTTCGGAAGGTTTGAAGTTGCCGACATCTTCGTATATAATTGTATCCGGTGAATCGGGCGAAGTTGACGCCCGCGTCTCAAAGGGACGGTTCCGGCTCTACCGCCGGTGAATCGCCGAAACGTAAGGAGAATGTCCTTGAAACTGAACGAAAAGACCCTGTGGAAGAACATCAAGTCACAGGAATTCCTGCCCGTTTACCTCATCCGGGGGAACGAGCCCTACCTCAAACTCAAATATGCGAACCTTCTGGCTGACAGCGTCGTACCTGCCGGCCTGGAAGTGTTCAACTACCATAAACTCGACGGCGAGAACGTGACCATGAACGAACTCGTGGAATGTGTGGAGGCCCTGCCCGCTATGTGTGAGCGCACCTGCGTCCTCGTCCACGACCTCGACTTCGAGAAACTCGCCGACCCCGACCGCGATGCACTGGTCGACCTTCTGTCGGACGCCCCGGACACCTGCACGCTCATCTTCTGGCAGGACACCGTCGGGTTCCCCCAGAAGACCAAAAAGATGAAGGAGATGCTGGCGCTCATCGACGAAGTCGGTGCCGTCGCGGACCTCGATGCCCGCACCCGCCAGGACCTCGTGAAGTTCGTCGTCTCCGAGTGCAAAAAGGCGGAGCGGGTCATCTCGCCCTATACCGCCGAGTACCTTCTCGACAACGTCGGGGAAGACATGGGCAACCTCGTCACGGAGGTCGAAAAGCTCTGCAACTACACCGACCGTGAAATCACCGAAGCGGACGTCGACGCGGTCTGCATCAAGTCTCTGGAAGCCACCGCGTTCCAGATGATCGACGCCCTTCTCGACAACAACTTCGACCGTGTGTTCCAGGCTCTCAGCATCCTCTTCGACATGAAGACGGAACCCATGATGATCCTCGGCGCGCTGGTCTCCACCTACTCCGACATGTACCGCGCGAAGGTCGTGGCCCACGAGGGCGGCCAGCAGCGAGACCTCAAGAAACTGTTCCCCCAGGCCTACAAGAGCGACTTCAAACTGAAGAACGCGTTCCGCCGGGCCGGACGGTTCTCCATGCCGGCACTCCGAAAGTCCCTCGAGCTCCTCGCGGCGGCGGACACCAAACTCAAGAGCACGTCGGAGGACCACCGCACGGTCTTCGAGAAACTGATGATCGAGCTGGCGCTGGCCCGCCGGCAGAAGGCGTGAACCCATGCTGAAGACCGACAAAGTCATCGTGGTGGAAGGCAAATATGACGCCATCCGCCTCGCCAATATCGTGGACGCCGCCATCCTTCGCACCGAAGGGTTCGGGGTGTTCAAAGACAAAGAGAAACAGGAGCTGCTCCGCACCCTCGGGGAAAAACGGGGACTGCTGGTCCTCACCGACGGGGACTCCGCGGGCATGCTCATCCGAAACTACATCCGCAACATCGTGCCGGCAGAGCAGATCACGGACGTCTATGTCCCGGACCTCTACGGCAAGGAGAAGCGGAAGGACAAGCCCTCGAAAGAGGGGAAACTCGGTGTGGAGGGCATCCCCGATGACATCCTCATCGAAGCGCTGAAGAAGGCCGGTGTGACCGAGGAGGGCGATGTACGTCCCGCCGTTTCGAACGAACGGCTCATCACCCGCATGGACTTCTACCGGGACGGCCTCGCCGGAGGCCCGAACAGCAAAGCGAAACGGCTCGCCCTGCAAAGCGCGCTGGGCCTGCCGGAACGCATGACCGGAAAACAACTGCTCCGGATCATCAACATGATGGTCTCCTATGACGAATACAGAGCCCTCGTCGACTGACTGGAGGTGGCCCGATGACACAACCGAATATCGTGTTGCCGGGTCCCGTGCAGACGGCCCTCGACCTGCTGGAAACGGCCGGCTTTGAGGCCTTCGTCGTCGGCGGCTGCACCCGTGATGCTTTATTGGGCGATGCACCCCACGACTGGGACATCACCACCTCGGCACTGCCGGAGGAGACGCTCTCCGTGTTCTCCGACTACCGGACCATCGAGACCGGACTGCAGCACGGCACCGTCGCGGTCCTTCTCGATGACATGCTTCTCGAGATCACCACTTACCGCGTCGACGGTACCTACAAAGACTCCCGCCACCCGGACGCCGTCTCCTTCACCCGCAGCATCTGCGAGGACCTCGCCCGGCGGGACTTCACGATGAACGCCATCGCGTACAGTCCGACCCGCGGGTATGAAGACCTCTACGGCGGCGCCTCGGACATCGAGGCACACCTCATCCGCTGTGTGGGAGACCCGGAGAGCCGCTTCACGGAAGACGCGCTCCGCATCCTCCGCGCCCTGCGCTTCTCCAGTGTCCTGGGCTTTTCCATCGAAGAACACACCGCGGCGGCCATCCACTCCCTCAAAGACCGCATCCTCTATGTGGCCTGGGAGCGGATCTCCGCCGAACTCTTACAGCTGCTCTGCGGCAGGGACGTATACCGCGTCCTGCAGGACTACCGCGATGTGTTCGCGGTCATCCTCCCGGAACTGGAGCCCTGTTTCGACTTCGAGCAGCACAACCCCTGGCATATCTACGATGTCTTCACGCACATCGCGCACTCGGTGGAATACATCGCCCCGGAGCCCGCACTGCGGCTCGCGATGCTCCTCCACGACATCGGCAAACCGGAGACGTTCTTCACGGACGAGAAGGGCATCGGCCACTTCTACGGACACCCGAAACGGAGCGCCCGGATGGCAAAGGACATCGTCCATCGCCTCAAACTTTCCTCGGCCATGCAGGAGGAAGTGTGCACGCTCGTCGAGTCCCACGACTACCCCGTCGAGGCCACCGAAACGGTGCTCCTGCGGCGGCTCCACAAATTCGGCCCGGAGACCCTCCGACACCTCCTGCTCGTGAAGCGGGCGGACTGCCTCGCGCAGAACCCGGACAAAACCGCGGAGGAACTTGACAAACTGAGTACAATAGAACATATGCTGGACGTTCTTTTAAAAGAGGGACCCGTGTTCCGCATCTCGGACCTCGCCGTCGGAGGGGGAGACCTCATCGCACTCGGCATGGAACCGGGACCGCAGATCGGAGCCCTCCTCGAAGACGTCCTCGACCGGGTCATGGCAGGAAAACTGCCCAACGACCGGGACGCCATCCTGGCGGAGATCACGAACAAAGGAATGACATCATGACGCAGGACAAGATCGACCGCATCAACGAACTCGCCCGCAAGCAGAAGACCGAGGAAGGTCTCACGAACGAGGAACGCTTCGAACAGCAGAAGCTGCGGTCCGAATACATCAACTCGATCAAACGGAACCTGTCTCTCCAGCTGGAGAGCACGGTCATCGTGGACGAGAAAGGCAACAAACGGAAAATGCAGAAGAAGGGGAGCAAACGTGTCAAACACTGAGCGCACTCCGCTGGTGGCGGTCGTCGGCCCCACGGCATCGGGCAAAACGGCCCTGGCGGTGGAACTGGCGAAGGCTCTGAACGGAGAGGTCCTCTCCTTCGACTCCATGCAGCTCTACAAAGGCATGGACGTGGCCACCGCGAAACCGACGGCAGACGAGATGCAGGGCATCCCGCACCACCTCATCGATGTGGTGGACCCGTCGAAGACCTACAGCGTCGCCCGTTTCCAGGAAGACGCCGCCCGCATCATCGCGGACATCCGCTCCCGGGGGAAGAACGTCATCCTCGTCGGCGGCACCGGCCTCTACCTCGACTCCTTCATCGAGAACCTGCAGTTCCTCGACACGGGGGACGCCACCGAGGTCCGTGCCCGGCTGAAGACCGAACTCGAGTCGGAGGGCCCTGAGGCGATGCACGCCCGGCTCCTCACCATCGACCCCGAATATGCGGAAAAACTGCACCCGAACAATACGGGCAGAGTTCTCCGTGCTCTTGAAATTTACGAGCTGACGGGGTACACTATGACAAATCAAATCGCCCAGTCCCGCCGGGAACCCGGCCGCTACGACGTCTGTTACATCGGCCTCACGGCGGAGGATCGGGACTACCTCTATGAACGCATCAACCTCCGGGTCGACCGGATGGTCGAAAACGGTCTTCTCGATGAGGCGAGACAGTGGCTGGAAGAACGACCCGGCGCCACCGCGGCCCAGGCCATCGGCATCAAGGAGATGCTGCCGTACCTCGCAGGGGAAGACACTCTCGAAAACTGTACCGAGAAACTGAAGGCGGACACCCGCCATTACGCGAAACGCCAGCTCACCTGGTTCCGCCGGAACCCGGACGTGCACTGGCTCTTCATTGATCAAACACCGGACCTTGCGGCACTGACCGCGGAGGCCCTTGCCATCATCGACGAGGAGGGGATCTTTTGAACGAACGAACCAAACAGCAGCTCTGGCGGCTCCTTTTACTGGGCCTTTCCGTGCTGGTCCTCGTCTATTTCGTCTACCAGTTCTATCAGGCGGCCCACGAACCGGTCCGGACCGAAGTGGCCCGGCAGTCGACCGTAAAGGATACCGTCGACACCGACCTGTTCGTCGTCCGGGACGAGAGTTTCCTTGAGACGAGCTCGACCGGCATCCTCATCCCGCTGGTCCCGTCCGGGTCCCGCGTGGCGGCCGGGGAAGGCGTCGTCGCCATCTTCGAGAACGAAGATGCCGCGTCCCGCTACGCCGAGCTGAACCGGGTCGAAGTGAACCTCGCCCGGTATGACCGCCTCAACCAGCAGAGAGGCAACTCTGCCGTCAACCTGACCGCTCTCGGAAAGCGGATCTCGCAGGACGTCATCGACCTGGCGGAACTCGTCGATAACAGAGACCTCACCGACATGCAGGAGCAGGTCTACGACGTGCGCGACCAGATCCTCGCGCGGCAGATCGCCACCGGAGAGACCGTCGCCCTCGACAACAAAGTGACCGAACTCACGAGCCGGCAGAAGGCCCTGTCCAACAAGTCCGCCGGTTACGACACGCTGGAGTCCAAAAACTCCGGGTTCTTCATCGACAGCGTCGATGGTTACGAGCTTGCAACAAAATACGACAAGGTCTCCAAACTGACCCCGGAGGAGATCGAAAAGCTCCTGAAGTCCGACCCCGCCGACGTCTCCGACAAGGTCATCGGCAAGGTCTCCACCAACTTCGACTGGTACCTGCTCTGCTCCCTCGACACCGACAAGGCGAAGAGCCTGAAGAAGGGCGACACCGTGACCATCGACCTGCCGTATTCGGCGGTCCGCTCTGTCACGGCGACCGTGTCCTCGAAGAGCAAGGCAGATAAGAAAGACCGTGTGGCCGTCGTGTTCAAGTGTAACCGCATGAATGCGTACATCGCCTCACTGCGCAAGGAGGAGGGACAGATCATCCTCCACACCTACACCGGACTGAAGATCCCGACCGATGCCATTCGCACGGCAGCCGGCGGCAAGGAAGGCGTCTATGTCCTTGAGGGCAACATCGCCAGGTTCAAGCAGCTGAGAACGGTCTATACCGAAGACGATTACATCATTTCCAGTGAGACCCCGCAGGAAGGGGAAACGGGTGAGTTCGTGTCGCTGTACGACGCGGTCATCCTGGGAGGCAAAGACTTATATGACGGAAAGATCCTTGACTGAGTACCGGGAAGCCCGGTGCCACGACATCGAAGAGAACATCAAAGAGATCCGCGACAACATCGCGGAGGCGGCTATCCAAAACGGCCGGAACCCTGAAGACGTGCACCTGATGGCGGTCACCAAAACAGTGGAACCGTACTTCATCAACCACGCGCTCCACTGCGGCATCGACCTCATCGGTGAGAACCGCGTGCAGGAGTTCCTCGGCAAGAAACCGGAGCTCGACCTCGACGGCGTCGACTGCCACCTCATCGGCCATCTGCAGACCAACAAGGTCCGGCAGATCGTCGGCGAAGTCTCCACCATCCAGTCCGTGGACAGCCTCAAAGTGGCGAAGGAGATCTCCAAACAGTCCGTGAAAAACGACCTCGTGACGAAGATCCTCCTCGAAGTCAATGTCGGGGAAGAGGAGTCGAAAAGCGGCATGCCCTACGAGGCGGTGGCGGACCTCCTGCCGGAGATCGCAGCCCTTCCGGGCCTGTCCGTAGAGGGCTTCATGGCCATCCCGCCCATCTGTGAAGACGATGTTATCCTTCGAGGCTATTTTTCGAAAATGAATCAACTCTATGTTGACATGAAGGATAAAAATATAGATAATATTAATATCAATACCCTCTCAATGGGCATGTCTGCCGATTACGTGCAGGCAATACTTGAGGGTTCTACCTTGGTAAGAGTCGGCTCCAGCCTGTTCGGAGCCAGAGTTTACTGATATCCGGAGGAAGATTTGAAATGGCTAATTTTTTAGATAACATCAAACGCATCACCGGTTTTGAACCGGAGGACGATGATTTCGAATACGACATCGACCTGGACGAAGAGTTCGAGGAAGAGGAAGAAGAGGAGTATACTCCCGTCAGACAGCAGCCCGCTGCTCCCGCCGCCGCTCCTTCGTCCCAGGCCAAGAGAGGAAATGTGGTCAACATGCCTTCGAAAACCACGATGCAGGTCGTTCTTGCAAAGCCCGAGCGCTTTGAAGATGCCAGCGCCATCGCCGACCATCTCAACGAGAAGAGAACGGTCGTCCTGAACCTCGAAGCTGCCAACAGAGACGTTGCCCGCAGACTCATCGACTTCCTGTCCGGTGTCGCTTATGCCAACGCCGGCATGCTCAAGAGAGTTGCCAACAGCACGTTCATCATCACTCCCTACAACGTCAATGTGACGGGAGACCTGCTCGATGAACTTGAGAGCAACGGCATGTTCTTCTCGGGCCAGTAATCAATCAGATCGATTCTACAGTATGGGCACACCATCTTCGGGGTGCCCATCTTTTACGAAAGGTGAATGAAAATGCTTACACCCAAGGATCTTCGGAACCATCAATTCCAGATGTCCGGCCGCAACGGTTACCTTGCCGCCGACGTCGACGATTACATGGATGAAGTCTACAATTCCTACGATCAGATGTTCCGCGAGAACGCGGAGATCGTCCGTAAACTCCAGGTCCTGGCTGACCGTCTCGCCAAGTATAAGGACGATGAGGAGAACATCCGGAACGCGCTCGTCGAAGCACAGCGCATGAAGAACTCCATCATCGTGGAGGCACAGCAGAAGGCCCAGGGCCAGCTGTCCGAGACGGAGGAGAAGATCCGCGCCGCCAGAGAGTCCGTCGACGCCCAGTCCGGTGAGATCCTCGACAAGGCTCGTGTCGAGGCCGACGAGATCCTGAAAGATGCCCGCGCCGAAGCTGCGGAGATCATCGAGCGCGCCAACAAGAAAGCAACGGACCTTCTTGCCACCGCCGACGCCATCTATGAAGAGAAAGTCGGCTCCGTCGCGGAAGAAGCGGCGAAGCAGGAAGCGTACCTCGAAAAGGTCAAGGTCGAATCCGCCAAGATCCGCAAGCAGCTCTCCGACACCTATCAGATGCAGATGGAACTCCTTTCATTCGCACCGGACTTCACCTCCGAAGTCGAGCATGTCGAACTGCCGGAAGAGGCGGAAGAGGCTCCGGTCGAGGAGACCTTCGTCACCGGCGAAGAAGTCCTCGGCGAACGCAACTACCAGGAGACGCAGGAGCGCCTTGAGGCAGAAGCCAAGGCTCCGGTCGAAGAGGCCCCGGTCATCTTCGCGGCTCCGGAAGAAGAAGCGGAACCGGAAGTCATCGAAGAGCCGGAAGAAGAACCGGCTGCCGAACCGGTCGCAGAGCCGGCCCCCGCACCGGTCGTCGAAGAAGACGACGATGACGGCTTCGGAGACATCGACAAATACCTCGCCGGCAACAGCTATGAGGACCTCAATGACGGAAACAAGTACTTCAAGTAAGCGAAGCCTTCCGACATTCATCGGTTGTTTTCTCGTTATGGTGGTGCTGGTCGTCATCGACCAGTGGACCAAAGTCCTGGTCCTGCGGGACCTCGCCGGAGGGAAGGTGATCACACCGCTGCCCGGCATCCTGCAGTTCCGGTACGTGGAGAACACCGGCGCCGCGTTCAGCGTGCTGTCCGGCCGGACCCTGTTCCTGTCGGTCATTACCGCGCTGGTGCTGTGCATCGCCATCGTGCTGCTCGCCCTCGGGAAGATCCCGGGAACGCTCAACCAGATCGCTGTCTGGCTGATGGTCACCGGTGGAGCAGGGAACCTCATCGACCGGGTCTTCCGCCACTATGTGGTCGATTTCATCGAAGTATTATTTACAGAATTTGCAGTCTTTAACTTTGCGGACTGTTGTGTTACTATAGGTGCTGTCATTCTGATCCTTTCGACGATCATCTCGTTCGTGAAGGACATGAGGAGCAGCGAAGACTAGGAGCTTTTTTGGTATGCCGGAACAGAACGTACGCATCGTCGTCTCTCCTGAGCAGGAGGGGCAGCGCATCGACGTCCTGGTGTCGGAGTCCGTTTCCGACCTGACCCGAAGCGGCGCCCAGAAACTTCTGGCCTATGGAAACATCACAGTCAATGAAAAAACAGCCGGAAAGTCCTTCAAGGTGAAGTCCGGCGATATCGTTGCAATCAATATTCCTGCACCTCTTTCTATTCAGGCAGAGGCGCAGGATATTCCTTTATCTGTGGTCTATGAGGACGATGACCTGCTGGTCGTGGACAAGCCGAAGGGCATGGTCGTCCACCCGGCGCCGGGCAACCCCGACGGGACCCTCGTCAACGCTCTTCTGTACCACTGCGGAGACAGCCTGTCCGGCATCAACGGAGAAGTCCGTCCGGGCATCGTCCACCGCATCGACAAAGACACCAGCGGGCTGCTGGTCGTGGCGAAGAACGACTTTGCCCATGTGGAACTGCAAAAGCAGATCCAGGCCCACAGCTTCACCCGGGAATACCGGGCGGTGGTACACGGGAACTTCAAAGAGGATTCCGGGACCATCGACGCGCCCATCGGACGCAACCCGAAGGACCGCAAGAAAATGGCGGTCACCACCCAGCACTCGAGAGAGGCGGTCACGCACTTCGAAGTTCTCGAGCGGTTCCGGGACTACACGTACATCAAGTGTATCCTGGAGACGGGGCGGACCCATCAGATCCGCGTCCATATGGCCTACAAAGGCCACCCCGTGGCGGGCGACCCTGTGTACGGTCCGTCCAACACCCCGAAGAGCCTGCAGGGCCAGTGCCTGCACGCAGGTCTCATCGGATTCATCCATCCGCGCACCGGCGAGTACATGGAATTCACGTCGGAGCTGCCGGAAGTCTTTCAAAAATTTTTGTGTGGGCTCGAAAGTACCCGCAGAGAATAAATTCTGGAGGAAAACACCGTGGACAAGAAATTGAAACGCGAATTAGAAATGCAGGCGATCCGCATTCGCATGGATGTCATCAAAGGCACGTTCAATGCGAAGTCCGGCCATCCGGGCGGCTCTCTGTCCATCTCGGACATCATGGCGTACCTGTATTTCCACAAAATGAATGTGGACCCGCAGAACCCCGACTGGGAAGACCGGGACCGCTTCGTCCTGTCGAAGGGCCACACCGCACCGGCTCTTTACGGCGCACTGGCACTGAAAGGATTCTTTCCGGAGTCTGAGATCGAACGTCTTCGGAAACCGACCTCCTATCTGCAGGGCCATCCGAGCCTTCGGCTGACCCCCGGCGTCGACATGAGCACCGGTTCTCTGGGTCAGGGCATCTCCGCAGCGGTCGGTATGGCGCTCGCTGCCAAACTCAAGAACAAGGACTATCAGGTCTACACCATCCTCGGCGACGGTGAGATCCAGGAAGGTCAGGTCTGGGAAGCTGCCATGTTCGCGGCTGCCAAGAAGCTTGACAACCTGGTCGCTGTGGTCGACAACAACAACCTCCAGATCGACGGTACCATCGAAGAGGTCAACTCTCCGTACCCCATCGACAAGAAGTTCGAAGCCTTCGGCTGGAACGTCATCAACTGCGACGGCCACGACTTCGACGAGATCGACGCGGCGTTCACGTTCGCGGACAAGAAGAATGGCAAACCCTCCGTCATCATCGCAAAGACCGTCAAGGGCAAAGGCGTTTCCTACATGGAATACGCTGTGGAATGGCACGGCAAGGCTCCCCAGCAGGAGGAGTATGATGAGGCGATGAACGAACTTCAGGATCGGCTCACCGAGCTCGAGACCCTGGCGGCACAGGAATAAGGAGGGAAGAACCATGGCAGATATCATCACCAAAGCAACCCGCATCGGTTACGCAGAAGGCCTTCTGTACCTCGGTGAGACCGATGAGAAAGTCGTGGTCCTTGACGCCGACCTCGCCGGCGCCACCCAGACCGCCAAGTTCAAGCAGAAACACCCCGACCGCTTCTTCGACTGCGGTATCGCCGAGCAGAACATGATCGGCATCGCGTCCGGCCTGAGCCTTTCCGGCTTCACCGTCTTCGCGAGCTCCTTTGCCATGTTCGCGTCGGGTCGTGCCTTCGAGCAGATCCGCAACTCGGTCGGCTATCCGCACCTGAACGTCAAGATCGGCGCCACCCATGCCGGTATCTCCGTCGGTGAAGACGGCGCATCCCACCAGTGCAACGAGGACATCGCCCTCATGCGCTCCATCCCCGGCATGACCATCATCAACCCGGCCGATGCCGTCGAAGCCAAGGCTGCGACCATCGCCGCCGCGAAGTATGACGGTCCGGTCTACATGCGATTCGGGCGCCTCGCCGTCCCGGTCATCTTCGACCGCGACTACAAGTTCGAGTGGGGCAAGGCCCAGGTCCTGACCGAAGGCAACGACGTTGCCATCATGGCCACCGGCCTCATGGTCAACGAAGCGCTGATGGCTGCGGAACAACTGAAGAATGACGGCATTTCCGCCCGCGTCATCAACATCCACACCATAAAACCCCTCGATGAGGAGTGCGTCATCAACGCGGCCCGTGATTGCGGCTGTGTCGTGACGGCAGAAGAGCACAATGTCATCGGCGGCCTCGGCGGCGCGGTCTGTGAGACCCTCTCTGAAAACTGCCCGACCCCGGTCGTGCGCGTCGGTGTCGACGACGAATTCGGCCGCTCCGGTCCCGCCGTCGAACTGCTCCACCTCTACGGCCTCGACGCCGCTCACATCGTCGAATCGGCGAAAAAAGCAGTTTCCTTAAAATAAGCTTTATAAAAAATGCTAAAAAGAACCCCGTGTGTAAACACGGGGTTTTCTGTTTTGAAAAAAGATACTTTCGAATATGACATATTTCAAGGTTTGGTAATACTTTATCAGACATATTGCCTCTATAATGAAGATGGATGTTTGTAAAAAGAGGTACAACTGGAGGTGGAAGTATCTATGCATGATCTGAAGCACATATTCTATTTTGAATCGCTGCTGGAGGAACCCAACAACCGGCTGGTCCAGGATGCGGTGGCAGAAGGGGACATTGCCCTCGGTTACAACTGCTACTACATTCCGGAAACATTGCTGAACCTGCCGGGCTGTTTCTCCTCCCGTCTCAGAGCGCCGAACTGCGCGGCAACGCCCATCGGCGACTACTACCTGACCAACCGGAACTGTCCGTACTCCCGTGCCATCCTCGAACGCGCGGTGGAGGGGAGCTACAACTATCTGTCCGCGCTCTTCGGCGCGGAGGCCTGTTCCGCGATGGAACGGATGGAGGAGCACTTCGAGCAGATCCATCCGGTCAAGCACGACCCCTTCGTGACGACCATCATCGACGCACCGCTGAAGAGCGACCGTGCCGCCCTCGTCTATTACATGAACGAGCTGCGGGACAAAGTGGTCGCGAAGATTGCCGAACTGGGCGTCGACACGTCAGACGACGCTCTGATGGCCGCCATCGAAGACCACAATGAAGTCAGCGCGATCATCACGGAGATCGGCGACTTCCGGAAACTGGACAACCCGACCGTGACGGGCTATGAGTTCCATGTCATCCAGCTCGTCAGTGAGGTCTGCCCGCACAAACTGATCCTGCCGTACCTGAAGGAGACGCTCGAGGAGATCCGCGAGCGGACTCCGGACGCGAAACCGGATTTCCGTGCCCGCGTCATCGTGGCCGGCTCGGAGATCGACGACCCGGAATTCACGAAGCTTCTGGAGTTCTGCGGCGCCCGCGTCGTGGGAGACCGCTACTGCTTCGGTGCGAAACCGGGCAGAGAGCCGATCGAAATCAGAGATGGTGAATCGCCATTCGAAGCCATCTGTCGCCACTACCTCGAGACCAACCTCTGTGCGCGATTCATGTCGGAAGACAAGATCGACCAGCGGACCGATGTGCTCGAGGCCATGGTGAAGGAGTACAAGGCCGACGGCGTCATCATCGAGAGCATGAAGTTCTGCGAGTTCTGGAGCTATGAGAAGGTCCTGGCGTCCCACATCCTCACCCAGGAGCGGGGCATCCCGACCTGCCAGATCGAGAAGGACTACACGCTGACCGGCGCCGGACAGCTGCGGACCCGGTTCCAGGCATTCGTGGAAGGCCTGGAGATCAAGAAACTCGACACAGCCGGAAAGGGGGCGTAACGATGAAAGAGAAGATCATTTCGTTTATCGATCAGAAACTGCAGCGCTTCGACCCCATCTGGCTCGCGGAGAACGGAAAGGGCGGACAGCGCACCCGCTACCGCGATGACGGTTCCGGCATTGCCCGCTACCGGGAATGGCGCGGCGTAGAGGACACGTTCCAGGACTATACCGCCTGGCTCAAGAACCTCGGCTACATGGGTGCCATGGTGGCGAGAGACCCCGTCAAAGTCCTGAAGGGCATCTGGGAGTACCGCTGGATGGGCTCGTTCCTCGCGTCCTTCGCGTTCGTCGACCGCATCTATGAAGGGTACCGGGGGAGAGAACTGGACATCGCCAACATCCACGGCAATGCCATCGTCCGCATCCTGACCCTGCGCATCGGTCTCATTCTGCACAACGACGCCCGTCTCGGCGGCGGTGAGATGACCGACAAGATGATCGGCCTCGACGAGACTATCCCGCCGCTCTTCACGGCCGGCTTCCCGACCCTGAATGCGGAACCTATGCAGACCATGCCGGAGTTCGTTGTCTGTGACGTCGACCAGCACCTCGACCCGTACTATATCGATGTGGCGGAGTCCTACGGTCTGGCCCCGGACGTCTGCTCCCGCTGTTCCGCGGAGACCGGCGTTGCCATCGACGACGCCTTCCCGGTGTTCGGCAAACTGGTCCTTTCCACGAACCAGCCCTGTAACGCGTCTGAAGCGACGTCCATGTTCCAGCGCCGCCGGTTCCATCAGAAGGGCATCGAGGATTACCCGTTCGTCTTCGCGATGCAGCACAACACGAAGAACGGCAACGACTATTCGAAGGAAGAACTGCGTCAGGCCATCCAGAAGATCGAAGAGGTCTATGACGTCAAATACGACTGGAACGCGCTGTTCGAGAAAGCGAAGAACATGAACCACCAGAACCAGATCGAACTGGAGAAGTGGGAGATCTTCGCAACGCCGTTCTCGCCGCTGTCCGGCATCAACGAGTCTCTGTACAAGCTCGTCGAATGGGCGCTGGTCAACGGTCATGACGAATACTTCAACGAGATCGACGACAAGGTCATCGGCATCATGCGGCAGGCGGTCAAAGACCAGTACCTGCCCTACAAGGGCAAGACCCGCCACAGAGCGTTCCTCTGGGGTCCTTCGGCGATGTACTACACCGACTTCCCGACCTGGGCGCAAAACTGCTGGGGCATCGACATCGTGCTCAACATGGACTCGACCATGGGTCATAACATGATCAACACGGAAGATCCGGAACAGGCGCTGACCGACCTTGCGAAGTTCTCGGAAAAAGGCGTCATGCGGCACCATGCCGTCGGCGGCTGGGACAACGTCAACGCCGTCTGGGAGTGGGCGAACCGGCTCAACTGCGACATGGTCATCTGCAACGACAACGTCGCCTGCAAAGGCATGAACGGTGTCCACGCGCTGCTCGAGGAGCAGGCGCAGCAGCTCGGCTTCAAGTTCGTGTTCCTGCCCCATGACCTCGAGGACTGCCGGACCATCCCTCGCAAGGAGATCCGCAAGGCGATCAACGACTACATGTCGATCGTCCTGAACGAAGAACCGCTCGACGCGACCCTCGTCGATTTCGACGACGCGGAAGCCTGGTAAGGAGGAAGGAACCATGAAGAAACTGATCAGCTTTGTGTTCAGGCTGGTGAAGCGTATCATCAAGATCGGCGTGCTCCTGTTCGTGGTCACCTTCGGCATCTACATGTCGAACGCGGAGAACAAACTCATCTACGATGTGGTCCGTCCGCTGCTGAACAAGCACTACGACAACCAGGCCCGCGACAGGCGGATCTGAGAAGAATCTAACGGCCGTCTCAGGACGGCCGTTTCTTTTGAAAAAGTCCTTGATTTTATGCTTCGTTTCCCTTATAATAATGTCCGTTGCACATCGGGGTGTGGCGAAGTTTGGTATCGCGCTTGCTTCGGGAGCAAGAGGCCTCGGGTTCAAGTCCCGACACTCCGACCAGAAAAGAAACAGCCGTCTTTTAAGACGGCTGTTTCTTTTTTTGCCGTCGTTTGGGTTTGAACCTGAAGTGCTTCCCGAAGCGTGCTTCGGGAGCAGGTTGGGAGCGAAGCGCTGCCTGTGGCAGATGAAGCGAACGCGAACAAATAGAACCACACAGAGCGATGCGACGCGCTCCAAGCGAGCAGCGCGACAATGTGGTTCTGGTAGCCTCGGGTTCAAGTTTCGCTTAGCGAAACTGCGTCAAGTCCCGACACTCCAATTATGCGACGCGCTCCAAGCGAGCAGCGCGACAATGTGGTTCTGGTAGCCTCGGGTTCAAGTTTCGCTTCGCGAAAACGCGTCAAGTCCCGACACTCCAATAACTTTTGTGTTATACTATTTCCAGTTTGTTTTTAGCAAGGAGCGAAACCTATGTTACAGGATAAAACCGTACTTCTGGGCATCTGTGCCTGCACGCCCGCATACAAGGCGCTGGACCTCATCGCCATGCTGAAGAGAAAGGGTGCCGACGTGAAGACGGCGGTCACCGAGAACGGGACCAATATGGTGCCGGTGGCCATGCTCGAGCGCATGTCCGGCAACCCTGTGTCCGTCGAACAGTTCGGCGGGGACTATGTCTGGGACCCGGACAAGAAGGCCTGGGGCCTGGGCGGCGATGTACTGGTCATCGCGCCCTGCACCGCCAACATGATCGGCAAGCTGGCGAACGGCATTGCCGACGACTTCATCTCCACCAACACACTGTCTTTCCCGGGACCGAAGGTCATCGGCGTCAACATGAACCCGATGCTCTGGCAGAACCCGGCGGTGCAGCGCAATGTCGCGCAGCTGAAAGAGGACGGCTACCTTTTCGTCGATAACGGAAACCCGGAACGCCCGTCCCGCTTCCCGGACCTCGACGCCATCATGGCAGTCATCGAAGAGGTGACGACGGAGAAACTGGAGGCCAGAGACAGCGAATGAGCATCCTCCTCTGTCCGAACTGCGGCAAACCGCTGGTCCATGTCCCGGAACACCGGGCGTACCGGTGTGAGAACGGCCACTCCTTCGACTGCGCCAAAGAGGGCTACGTCAACCTGGTGGTCGGCTCGAAGAGCGGCGAGAATCGGGGAGACTCCAAAGCCTCTGCCCGCGCCCGCCACGACTTCCTCGACCAGGGCTACTACGGCTGCCTCAAGACCGCCATGGCCGAACGCCTCCACGGCACCGTCCTCGACATCTGCTGCGGGGAAGGGTATTACGACGTTCCGGCCCCAGACACCGTCGACGAACTCCTCGGCTTCGACCTCTCGAAAGAGATGGTGCGCCTCGCCGCGAAGCGGGGAAGAGCGGCAACGGCAGGCGGCGCATCGCCCTACACCTTCTTCGTGGGGAACCTTGCCTCTATCCCGGTGGCAGACGCCTCCGTCGATGTGGCGATGCACCTCTTCGCGCCCTTCCACGAAAAGGAATTCTCCCGGGTCCTGAAGAAGGACGGCGTCCTGTACTCCGTCATCCCCGGAGAGGACCACCTCTTCGAACTCAAGGAAGTCGTCTACGACACGCCTTACAAAAACGATGAACAGGCGCCGGAGACCGAAGCGCTGAAACTCGTCTCCCGCACGAAAGTGTCCGAGACAGTCCACGTCCCGAAGGAAGACCTCCAGACCCTGTTTTCGATGACGCCGTACTACTACCGTACATCGCCCGAGGACCGGGGAAAGCTCGACTCCGTCGACGGCCTCGACCTGACCGTGGCGTTCGTCATTCTTGAATACCGACTCTGATCTTGCAAAGAAATGACCTCCTGCTCGGAAACGAGCGGGAGGTTTTGCGTCGTTTTGAGCGTCCTGTGTATGAAAAGAGAATCATTTCCAAAGAATGTGTTGGAAAACCTTACTGAACAATCGTATAATTCTGATGTGTTGTTCGAACCTCTGACTGTGGTTCGAGAATTATCAAATCTGGAGGCGCAATCACCCATGAACGACTACAAAAACAATTACCCGACTCTCCTCATCCACGGCTTTGCCGGCTGGGGAGAAGATGACGGCATGAGCCGCAACAAGTGGGAGTTCTTCCGCATCTATGACGAGATGTTCGAGCGTGTCCGCAAACTGCCTGACGCAGAGGATGTCCTCTGATCCGGCCCCCAATAAAAACACGAAGAGCCTGCCGTATGGCAGGCTCTCTTTTCATGTTTGTTGAGTTTACGCTTCTTCGGTGGTCGTGACCGCCGGCTTCTTTTTGCCCTTCCCGTCGAGCAGGATGGAGACGATGACGGCGATGCCGAGAAGGTAGGGGTAGTAGAGGTACGGCATCATGGAGACACTGGAGATGCCCGCAAGGCCCGCCGCGACGAGCAGCTGGGCGCCGTAGGGGATGATGCCCTGGAAGACGCAGGAGATGGTGTCGAGGATGGATGCTGTCTTCTTCGGCTCGATGCCGTACTCCTCGGAGATCTCTTTGGCGATGGGCCCCGCGAGGACGATGGTGACCGTGTTGTTCGCGGTCGCGATGTCGAGGAGACCGGTAAGTCCGGCGATGCCGAACATGCCGCCCTTCTTGCCCTTCGCGGTCTTGTGGATGAACTTCAGGATGGCTTCGAAACCGCCGTTGGCTCTCATGAGAGCGCCGATGGACGCGACGAGCAGCGTGACGATGATGGTCTCGAACATGCCGGAGAGGCCGTCGCCCATGGCGGTGAGCGCCGTCGTGAAGGTCAGGGACTTCGTAAGAAGGCCGACCGCGAAGAACAGGACCGTGCCGCCGCCCAGAACGAAGAACACGTTGACGCCGCAGAGGGCCGCGATGAGGACGACGAAGTACGGGATGGCCTGCCAGATGTTGTACTCGAAGTTGCCGAGGTCGGTGGGCCGATTGCCGATCATGTAGATGATGAACAGCGTGATGAGGGCCGCCGGCAGAGCGATGAGGAAGTTCGTCTTGAACTTGTCTTTCATCTCGACGCCCTGGGTCTTGGTGGCCGCGATGGTCGTGTCGGAAATGAAGGACAGGTTGTCACCGAACATGGCGCCGCCGAGGACGATGCCCGCACAGTAGGGGACACTGAGTCCGGCGCTCTCCGCGAGGGAGACGGCGACCGGGACGAGGACCGTGACCGTGCCGACACTGGTGCCCATGGACATGGAGATGAGGGACGCGATGACGAACATGCCGGGGACCGCCATGCTTCCGGGCAGGAGCTCGAGCAGGAAGTTCGCGGTGCTGGCCGCGCCGCCGGCTGCCTTCGCGATGCCGCCGAACATGCCGGCGAACAGGAAGATGAAGATCATGATGGTGATGTTGTCATCGCCGATGCCCTTCGCGCAGAGGTGGATCTTCTCATCGAAGGTCCGTTTGCGGTCCTGCGCCATGGCGGTGATCCACGCGATGGTGAACGCGAGGACGACAGACATGATGTAGAAACCCATCTGCCCGTCGATGGGGTGGATGTACTCAAAGAAAATGCCGATACCGAGGTACAGCACGAGGAAGACCAGGATGGGCAGGAGCGCCTTGCCGTTGGCCTTCGGTTTGTTGGTTGCGTTAGGTTCCATAAAACTCCTCCGAAACTGTAGATTTCATTCCTATCCACTATAGCACAAAACAGTATTTGGAAAAAGATATCTTTACAAAATAAGAAAAATGTTGGATAACAGGCAGCTTCATGCAGCGTGCCCGCATGCTTCCCGACGGCGAAGACAACCAGTAAGAAGCAACGTAAGAGAGTCTGTCATTTTGGCAGACTCTCTTTCTGTGTTATACTGGACGGCAGAAAGTGAGGGGAACCCATGAACATCTCTGTGTTGACTATTTTCCCGGAAAGCTTCGAGAGCTTTCTGAAGACTCCCGTAGTGGCCCGCGCCATCGACAAGGGGATCGTCTCCATCGACATCGTGGATATCAAGGACTACGCGAAGGGCAGTTTCCGCCACATCGACGACTCTCCCTTCGGCGGGGGAGCGGGCATGGTGATGCGCTGTCAGCCGGTGCTGGAAGCGTTGCAGGCGGTCAGAGACCGGGACCCCTCGGGCGATATACGGTCCGTTGCCATGACCCCGGCGGGGAAGCCGTACGATCAGAAGACCGCGCGGCGCTTCGCGGAGCTTTCGCACCTCGTGCTGCTCTGCGGCCACTATGAGGGTATGGACGCCCGCATCTTCGGGAGCATCGACGAGGAGGTCTCCATGGGCGACTACATCCTGACCGGCGGCGAGCTGCCGGCGATGACGGTCATCGACTCGGTCGTGCGGCTGCTGCCCGGCGCCCTGCGCGGGGCCAGCACCGAAGAAGAATCCTTCGAGGACGGGCTCCTCGAATACCCCCAGTACACGCAGCCCCGGGAGTATGACGGGATGTCCGTTCCGGACGTGCTTCTGTCAGGGGACCACGGGCGCATCCGCCGGTACCGGCGGCGGGAAGCCCTGCGGGTCACGAAGGAGCGGAGGCCGGACCTCCTCGAACGGTACATCGCCGACGGGAAACTGACGGAGGAAGAGGCCGAACTTCTGCAGGAACTCGAGGAGGAACGCTGATTTTTCCCTTGAGCGACGACCCCGGATGTGATACAATACACGGCGAAGAGCAAAGGTGTTCTTTTTCCCGGAAACGGGGAGAAGTCGTCTTTGCTCTTTTTCTCTGCACGGAGGGTCTCCGCTATTGACTTTCTATGCATAAATCATTATTATTTATGCATACATTTTAAAGAACACGCCTGTTTTCGTGAATAATATTCATTTTTGAGTGAATATTATGCGAAAATATGCATAAAATGATGGAAACGTCAACAGAGGAGAAATACACATGGACTTAAAGGGTAGAGACTTTCTGAAACTGCTGGACTTCACACCGGAAGAGATCGGCTATCTCATCGACCTCGCCGCGGACCTGAAGGCCAAGAAAAAGGCCGGCATCCCACACCGGTACTGCGAGGGCAAGAACATCGCCCTCATCTTCGAAAAGACCAGTACCCGGACCCGCTGCAGCTTTGAAGTGGCGGCCCACGACCTCGGCATGGGGTGCACGTACCTGAACCCGACCGACTCTCAGATCGGGAAGAAGGAGAGCATCGCCGACACGGCCCGCGTGCTGTCCGGCATGTTCGAGGGCATCGAGTACCGCGGCTACGGCCAGGAGATCGTCGAAGAACTCGCGAAGTATTCGAGCGTCCCGGTCTGGAACGGTCTCACCAACGAGTACCACCCGACCCAGATCCTCGCGGACTTCCTGACCATCAAGGAACACTTCGGCCACCTCGAAGGCATCAACTTCGTCTACATGGGCGATGCGCGCTACAACATGGGCAACTCCCTCATGGTCGGTTGCGCCAAGATGGGCCTCAACTTCGTGGCCTGCGCTCCGGCAAAGCGGTACTTCCCGGCGGACGAGCTCGTGAAGACCTGTGAGGAGATCTGCAGGGAGACCGGCGGTTCCGTGAAGTTCATCACCGACCCCATGGAAGCGACGAAGAACGTGGACGTCATCTACACCGACGTCTGGGTCTCCATGGGCGAGCCCATCGAAGTCTGGGCAGAACGCATCCACGACCTGCAGGATTACGCGGTCACGAAGAAGATCATGGACAATGCGGCAGAAGGCGCGGTCTTCATGCACTGCCTGCCCGCGTTCCACGACTGGAAGACCACGATCGGCCGGGAAATGGGCGAGCGCTTCTCCCGTGACAGCATGGAAGTGACGAACGAAGTCTTCGAGTCCGAAGCCTCCATCGTCTTCCAGGAAGCAGAGAACCGTATGCACACCATCAAGGCGGTCATGGCCGCCACCATCGGGGAGATCGACTGACTATGTCTCAATTCCTTAACAGGACCAACACCTCTGCCGGAGGGCAGGGGACCAACATGAAGAAAAAGCGGTACCTCGTCCTCTCGGACGGTACCGTTTATGAGGGCTTTGCGTTCGGGGCCGATGTGTCCGCCATCGGGGAGCTGGTCTTCACGACCGGCATGTGCGGTTACATCGAGACCCTGACCGACCCCAGTTACTATGGACAGATCGTGCTGCAGACCTACCCGCTCATCGGGAACTACGGCATCATCGAGGACGACTTCGAAGGCGACTGTTTCGTCAAGGGGTATGTCGTCCGCGAATGGTGCGAGCAGCCTTCCAATTTCCGTTGCCAGTACACCCTGGATACTTTCCTCAAGGACCGGGGCGTTCCCGGCATTTACGGAGTCGATACACGTGAGATCACGAAGACCATCCGGGAACACGGGGTCATGAACGCCATTCTGTGCGATTCCATCCCCCGCGATCTTTCGGAGGTCTCTTCTTATGTCATCACAGACGCGGTGCCTTCCGTGACCACGAAGGAGAAGAAACTCTATGAAGCGGTCGAAGGCAGTGCCGGGGAAGAGGGCCCCCTCAAGGTGGCGCTCCTCGATTACGGTGCCAAGCGGAACATCATCCGGGAACTCCAGAAGCGGGGTTGCGATGTGGTCGTCCTGCCCGGTACGTCCTCTGCCGATGACGTCCTCGACGAGAACCCCGACGGCATCATGCTGTCGAACGGTCCCGGGGACCCGGCGGACGCCCAGGACCAGATCATGCAGATCGCCAAGCTCCTCGGCATGAAGCCGATCTTCGGCATCTGTCTCGGACACCAGCTGACGGCTATCGCCGCCGGCGCGAAGACCACGAAACTCAAGTACGGCCACCGGGGCGTCAACCAGCCCTGCCGGGACGTCAAGGGCACCCGGACCTTCATCACGAGCCAGAACCACGGTTACGCCGTCGTCTCCGAGTCCGTGAAGCGGGGCGAAGAGCGTTACATCAACGCGAACGACAAGACCTGCGAAGGCATCGACTACCCGGACTGGAACGCCTTTACGGTCCAGTTCCATCCGGAGGCGAGTTCCGGTCCCCACGATACATCGTTCCTGTTCGACCGGTTCATCGACAACATGAAAGCGGAGAAGAACAGAAGGGGAGGTGAGCCGTATGCCGCTGAATAAAGACATCAAAAAGGTCCTCGTCATCGGCTCCGGTCCCATCGTCATCGGTCAGGCGGCGGAGTTCGACTACGCCGGTGCCCAGGCCTGCCGCGTCCTGAAGGAAGCGGGCGTCAACGTCGTCCTCGTCAACTCGAACCCGGCGACAATCATGACGGACCAGGCCCTCGCCGATGAGATCTACCTCGAACCCCTGACGGCCGAGACCGTCAAGCGGATCATCGAAAAAGAAAAACCGGACAGTCTGCTCGCCGGCCTCGGCGGCCAGACCGGTCTCACCATTTCCATGCAGCTCGAGAAGGAGAATTTCCTGACCGAGCACGGCGTCCGGCTCATCGGCACGAACGTCGAAGCCATCGACAAGGCGGAAGACCGCGAGCTCTTCAAGGAGACCCTCGAAGAGATCGGCGAACCGGTCATCCCGTCGGACATTGCGGAAGATATCACCACCGCGCTGTACATCGCCCATGACATCGGGTACCCCGTCATCGTGCGTCCGGCCTTCACCCTCGGCGGCGCCGGCGGCGGTATCGCGAACAATGCGGACGAACTGAAGCTCATCGCCTACACGGGCCTGGAGGCGTCTCCCATCCACCAGATCCTCGTCGAAAAGTGCGTCTCCGGCTGGAAGGAGATCGAGTTCGAGACGATGCGCGATTATGCCGGCAACGTCATCGCGGTCTGCTCCATGGAGAACTTCGACCCGGTCGGCGTCCACACCGGCGACTCCATCGTCGTGGCACCCGCCCAGACCCTGTCGGACAAAGAGTACCAGATGCTCCGGTCCGCGTCCCTGAACATCATCACCGCCCTCGACATCGTCGGCGGCTGCAACTGTCAGTTCGCGCTGAACCCGGACACCTTTGAATATGCCGTCATCGAAGTGAACCCCCGCGTCTCCCGGTCCTCCGCGCTGGCCTCCAAGGCCACCGGTTACCCCATCGCGAAGATCACGACCAAGATCGCCCTCGGGTACAACCTCGATGAGATCGAAAACGACATCACGGGCGAGACCTGTGCCTGCTTCGAGCCGGCCCTCGACTACATCGTCGTCAAGTTCCCGAAGTGGCCCTTCGACAAGTTCCCGAACGCAGAGCGCAAACTGGGCACCCAGATGAAGGCCACCGGTGAAGTCATGTCCATCGGCACGAGCTTCGAGATGGCGGTGCTGAAGGCGGTCCGCGGCGCGGAGATCCACATGAACACCCTGAACCGCAACGCGATGGACGGGGCTCCCATCCAGGAACGCCTCGCCAGAGTCGACGACTTCCGGATGTTCACGGTCTTCGAGGCCCTGAAGTCCGGCGTCTCGGTCGACGAGATCTTCGAGATCACGAAGATCGACCGCTGGTTCCTCTACAAACTCCTGAACCTCGTGGAGTTCGAAGACCGTCTCCAGGACGGCCTCACCCAGGAACTCTACGAAGAAGGCAAGAAACTCGGTTACCCGGACGATGCCCTGTGCAGCCTGTCCGGTGCCCCGAGCCTCCGCGTGGCCGGCATCTTCCACCGGGACGCGGTCTATAAAATGGTCGACACCTGCGCCGCGGAATTCGCGGCCACCACACCGTACTTCTATTCGACCTACGACAAACACTGCGAGTCCCGCACCTTTAAGCGTTCCGGCAAGCCGACCGTCATGGTCCTTGGCTCGGGCCCCATCCGCATCGGACAGGGCATCGAGTTCGACTACTCCTCGGTCCACTGTGTCTGGACGCTCAAAGAGCTGGGCTACGACGTCGTCATCGTCAACAACAACCCGGAGACGGTCTCCACGGACTACGACACCGCGGACCGCCTGTACTTCGAGCCCCTGACGCCGGAAGACGTCATGAACATCATCAAGGTCGAGAAGCCGGTCGGTGTCGTCGTGGCCTTCGGCGGCCAGACCGCCATCGCGCTCACGAAGTTCCTTGATGACAACGGCATCAAGATCCTTGGCACGTCCGCCAGGAGCATCGACACGGCGGAGGACCGCGAACGGTTCGACGCCCTCCTCGAGAAATACAACATCAAACGGCCGAAGGGCACCGGCGTCGAAACGCTGGACGGCGCCCTCCGCACCGCCCGCAAACTGGGTTACCCGGTCCTCCTGCGTCCGTCGTATGTCATCGGCGGCCAGAACATGAAGATCGTCCACGACGACAACGAAGTGGAGATCTACATGAACAAGATCCTCGATCAGGGCATCGACAACCCGGTCCTCGTGGACAAATACATGCAGGGCACCGAACTGGAAGTCGACGTCATCTCCGACGGCAAGGACATCCTCATCCCGGGCGTCATGCAGCACGTCGAGCGGGCCGGCGTCCACAGCGGCGACTCCATCGCGGTCTACCCGCCCTACAACCTCAACGACAAGATGATGGACATCATCGTCGATACCTCCGCCAAACTGGCGCTGGACCTCGGCACGCAGGGCCTCGTCAACATCCAGTACCTCATCTACAAGAACGAGCTCTACGTCATCGAGGTCAACCCGAGAGCCTCCCGGACGGTCCCGTACATCTCCAAGGTGACGGGCGTCCCGATGGTCGAACTGGCGAGCCGCGTTATGCTGGGCGAGCCCCTCAAAACGATGGGTTACGGCACCGGTCTCTACCGGACGCCGCCCTATGTAGCGGTCAAGGTCCCGGTCTTCTCCTTCGAGAAGCTCATGGACGCCAACTCCTACCTCGGCCCCGAGATGAAGTCCACCGGCGAAGTCCTCGGCGTCGGCAAGAACCTGAACGAAGCTCTCTTCAAGGGCCTGACGGCAGCCGGTCGGAAACTGACCGCGCCGGACGCGTTCCACGACGTCGGCGTCTTCCTGTCCGTTGACAAATACGACAACCTCGAATCCGTTTCCCTCGCGAAGAAGCTCGACGACCTCGGCTTCAAACTCTACGCGACTACCGAGACGGCGGAACACATCGCCCACCTCGGGACCGATGTCGAAGACCTCGGCGCGGACATCAGCGAGAAGAATCGGGATAAGATCTTCAAGCTCATGGAGGACGGGAAGATCAGCTTCCTCGTCTACACGGGTGCGTTGATGGATGACACGGTGGATGACTACATCGCCCTCAGCCGCAAGGCCCTGCTCCAGAACATCCCGTGCTTCACGTCCCTCGACACGGCCATGGCGACCGCGGACATCATCGCGTCCCGCTTCAGCCAGCAGAACACGGAACTCGTCGACATCAACCACATGCGCCGGACGAAGCAGGTCCTGGAGTTCTCCAAGATGCAGGCCACCGGCGACGACTACATCTTCATCGAAAACTTTGGCGGGGAGATCGAGTGCCCCGAGTCCCTTGCCCTTCAGATGTGTGACCGCCACTACGGCATCGGCGCCGACGGCATGGTCCTCATCGAGAAGTCCGAGGTGGCCGACGCGAAGATGCGCATCTTCAACCGGGACGGCAGTGAAGGGAAGATGGCCGGCAACAGCATCCGGTCCGTCGCGAAGTACCTCTACGACAACGGCTACGCCTTCACGGAAGACATGACGGTCGAGACGGCCGCGGGCATCAAGGCGATGCACCTCTTCACCCGGGACGGGCGTGTCAACTACGTCGAAGTCGACATGGGCCAGGCGGACCTCAAAGCCGCTTCGCTCCCGACGACCTTTGAGGATGACATCATCCTGAACAAAGCCGTCATGATCGGGGGACAGGAGTACAACATCACCTGCTGCTCCATCGGCAACCCCCACTGTGTCGTCTTCTGCGACCGGGTCGACCCCATCGACCTGTCTGTCGTGGGCCCGCAGTTCGAGTATGCCGAGTTCTTCCCGGACCGCATCAACACGGAATTCGTCCGCGTGGTCAATGACACGACCCTCAAAGTCCGCGTCTACGAGCGGGGCAACGGGGAGACCATGGCCTGCGGAACGGGCGCCTGCGCAGCGGTCATTGCGGCCTGTGAAAACGGGTACTGCAGACGGGGCGAGGACATCACGGTCAAACTGCCCGGTGGAGACCTCATCGTCAATTACACCGAGGAGCGGGTCACCCTCTCCGGCAACACGGCGCTGGTCTTCAAAGGCATGTATCAGTATTAAAGCGAATCCCGTTTCAAGGCAGTGCAGAGATGCGCTGCCTTTTTTTGCGGGTTTCACAGGAGTTGGACAGGTGTGGAACCTCTTTTGTATGAGAATTAGTTATGGATTTTTTGTGAATAATAGGGTATAGTATTCTGGTAAAATATGTAATTCAAACACCAAATGTGAAATCATTCGAGAAAGGGGAAGCTTTATGAAGAAAGCAACCAAGAAACTGTTTGCCGCTCTGATGGCTGTCCTGATGATCGTCTCCGTCTTCTCGCTGAGCGCGTTCGCTTACGATCGCAACGGGAAGCCTGTCAAAAAGATCGTCATGCTGGGCGACAGCATCGCTGCCGGCTTCAGCCTGCCGGACTACGACCGCCGCGGCGTCTACTGCCTGCAGAACAAGCGCGTCAAAGGTTCGTTCGGTGACATCGTCGCCACGAAGCTCGGCGTCACCGGTAAAAACTATACTCCTTATGTTTCTCCCGGTTTCCGTACCAAAGAGATCCGCGTCTTCCTCGAGAACGACTATGAGGGCGACTTCGTCACTCAGAACTTCATCGGCTCTCTGTCCGGTAACCCGAACTACAATCTGGAAGTCATGAAGTCCAAGCGTGAGACCATGCAGAAGAAGATCTCCAGAGCAGACATGATCATTCTTGAGATCGGCTTCAACGACACCTGGCTCACCACCATGGGTGCTTACACCGACTTCTCCATGACCGGTAACGACCCCATCGGCCGTATCATGAATTCTCCGCGGTACCTCTATGAGCTGCAGATGGCCATTCAGGATACACTCTTCAACTTCGGCAACGAATTCAGCGCAATCGTCAACGACCTCTACCGTCTGAACCCGACCGCTACGCTCGTCGTCGTCGGTGTCTACAACCCGTTCAAGGACTGGACCATTCCGGACGGTTCCATGATCTATGCCGGCCAGCTCCTGAACTTCATGTACAACAACATGAACAACGCGATGCGTTCCCATGCCAATGACGGTATTCACGACTATGTCTTTGTCGACGTCCCGGACACGGAAGTCATCTCCGACTCTGTCAACGATATGCTGAGCGGTGTCCCTGCCCTTCAGAAGGGCGGCTGGGATCCCCATCCGACCGAGGCCGGTCACCAGTACATCGCCAACCAGATCCTGACGGCGCTGGGTGTCTGAGCAACCATTCCCTGAAAAGAAACACGACCCTTTCCGACAATATCGGGAAGGGTCGTTCTGCATTTGTCTGCGCGATTTGCTATACTGGTAATGGTAACATTTCCGTGATATACAAAGGAGGAATTACAAATGAGCAGGAAGATCATCGTAGCCGGCGCCGGACACGGCGGACTGACCGCAGCGGCACTGCTGGCAAAGGCCGGTTTCGACGTCACCATCTACGAGCGGAACGAAGAGGGGAAGCTCGGTTATGACTGGACCGACATCTTCGACCCGAAGGCCCTCGACGTCGTCGGCTGTCCGCGCCCCGAAGAAGTGGGACTGCCCTGGGAGTGGAAGATCGACATGACGTTCTACGGCCCGAACACCACACCGGACAAGAAGATCCGTCAGCGTGTCCCGAACGATCCGAACGAGATGGAGATCAAGATGGAGCGCTCCGACATCTATAAACTCCTCATCGACTTTGCGGTGAACAACGGCGCGAAGATCGAGTATGGCGTAAAGATCAACGGCCCCGTCATGGCCGGCGACCGCGTCATCGGCATCTCCACCGACAAGGGCGACTTCCTGGCGGACATGGTCATCGATGCCGCCGGTGCCGAGTCGGTCATCCGTACGAAACTGCCGGACTGCCTCGGCATCCAGAAACATCCGAACTGGGGCGAGAAGTTCTACGTCTACCGTGCCTTCTATGACCTGCCCGTCGACCCTGCCACGGTCGATGACAAGTACAAGGTCATCCTCTACCCGGACAGCGAATCCATCGGCATCGGGTGGATCGCCACCGAAGACACCTTCTCGGACCTCCTCATCGGCCACATGGACCCGCTCTCGGTCTCGGAAGCCGAAGAGATCGCCGACCGGTACCGCAAGACGAACCCGCAGCTCGGCACGAAGAAGCTCCGCGGCGGACAACTCGTCCTCATCCCGGTCCGCCAGCCCCTGTCCATCATGGTGGCCGACGGTTACGCGGCCATCGGCGACTCCGCCTTCATGACGGTCCCGATCATCGGCTCCGGCATCGGCAACGCCATCAAGAATTCGAAGATCCTCGCAGAGACCATCATCAATGACAAGACCGAGACCTACTCCGCCGAGACCCTCTGGCCGTACCAGTACGAGTACTTCCAGAAGATGGGCAAGAACATCGCCCCGCTGGCACTCGTCAAACTCCTGCTGACCCGCATTTCTCAGGACCAGCTGGACTACGCGTTCAACGAGGGCATCCTGACCCACCACGAACTCACCATCACGGCGAACCACACGAGCCTCTGGAAATTCCTGCACTTCGACCCGAACCTGCCGAAGCGCGGCGTGGCCATCGTCAAGGACCCCGACCTTCTGAAGAAGGGTGCCGGCGTCGTCCTCGACGTGGTCGCGGCTCTTGCGGTCGAACAGTTCCTGCCGAAGAAGTTCTCCCGTCCGGCGGTCCAGGCATGGGCAAAGGCCTATGACACCATCTTCACACACCGTCTCAAGGCGATGGGGAAAGCATAAAAAGTAAGGAAAAAGGAGTCGCACGGACGTGCGGCTCTTTTCATTTGTGTTATAATAGCACCTGACATTTTTCGAAACGAGGTGAGGACCCGTGGCAGAAGCGGTACATCGCGAACGAACGGCAGAAGAACAGGCGCAGTATGACAAGCTCGTCGGTACGCCCATTCCGAAGCTCATCCCGAAACTGGCGGTCCCCACCGTCCTCAGCATGATGATCACCATGCTGTACAACCTCGCCGACTCCTATTTCGTCGGAAAGCTCGGCACCAGTGCCAGCGCCTCCATCGGCATCGTCATGGCAGTCCTCGCCACCTACCAGGCCTTCGGGTTCCTGTTTGGCCACGGCGCCGGCGCGGTCATGAGCCGCCAGCTGGGAAGAGGAGAAAAAGAGGCGGCCAGCAAAACGACGTCCACCGCCTTCTTCGCGACGGTCATCCTCGGCTTCCTCATCTCCGCCCTCGGTCTCATCTTCGTGACCCCGCTCATGCGGCTCCTCGGCAGTACCGAGACCATCCTGCCGTATGCGGTCGAGTATGCGCGATGCATCTTCCTGTCCGGCACGTTCTTCTGCTCGAGCTGCGTCCTCAACAACGTCCTGCGATATGAAGGTCGCGCGTTCAACGCGATGATCGGTCTCGTCTCCGGCAGCGTGCTCAACATCTTCCTCGACCCGCTGTTCATCTTCGGCTTCAACATGGGCATCCGGGGCGCGGGCCTCGCGACGGCGTTGTCCCAGACCATCTCGTTCCTGCTGCTCCTCTCCATGTACCTGAGAGGGAAGACCATCAGTAAACTGTCGGTCAAAAACATCGATTTGAAACACAAGGAGACCACTGTGCGTGTCGTGCAGAACGGTTTCCCGAGTCTGGTCCGCCAGCTCCTCGGCATGTTCGGCACCACGTTCCTCAACATCGGGGCCCGTCCCTACGGCGATGCAGCCATCGCGGCCATGACCATCGACGGACGCGTCTCCATGTTCCTCTTCGCCTTTGTCCTCGGCATCGGCCAGGGCTACCAGCCCGTCGCGGCGTACAACCACGGCGCCGGAAGAGAAGACCGCGTGCGGGAAGGGTACTGGTTCACGCTGATTTCCTCGGAAGTCGTCGTCGGTATCCTGGCCGTCCTCGCGATCATCTTCGCGGAGCCCATCGTCCAGTTCTTCCGGGATGACCCCGAAGTCGTTCGCATCGGCGCCGGCGCCATGAAGTTCTTCGGCATCGCCGCGTTCTTCCAGCCGATGGCCGTCTGCACGAACATGATGTTCCAGTCGATCGGCAATGCCCGCGTTGCCACCTTCCTGTCCTCGCTGCGCAGCGGACTCTACTACGTTCCGCTCCTGCTTATCCTGCCCCGCGTCATCGGGCTCCTCGGCATCCAGAGTGCCGTCATGTGGTCCGACATGGCGACCGCTTTGACCAGCATGCCTTTTGCGTTGAACTTCTTCCGGAAGCTGAGTCAGCAGGAAAAACAACAGAACATGCCAACACGATAAAAATGACCTCCGACACGACTGTGCCGGAGGTTTTGTGTCTGGTATCTGGTTTTACAGAAGGCCTTTGCTCTTCAGGAAGTCGAGCGCGTATTTCGCAGTCTCCTTGTCACGGTTCTGCAGGAAGCAGTGACCGCCCATTTTGACTCTGTGGTCGTCGAAACCTTCGGGAAGTGCGGCGCGCAGAGCGGCGGACTTGGTGGGGAAGACGAACATGTCGGCGGTGCCGGTGACGAGCTGGACCGGAATGGTGATCTTGTGGAGCTCATCGAGGGACGGACAGGTGGTCTTCGACGTCATGTAGCAGAGGCCGGTGCCGCTGTCCTTGACGAGATAAGGAGTTTTGAACTTCTTCGCGTCATACTTCAGCGAGTAGATCGGGTCCATGGTCATCGTGAACTCGATGACCTTGAAGAGCCAGTCACAGGGGGCGAAGAGCACGAGCGCCTTGTCCATGAAGACCCGCATGGGTTTGACCATGATGAACTTCGAGAGCCACGGCGGGACATTGAACATGAGAAGCGGCGCGTTCAGGATGATCGCGTTGAAGCGGCTGAAGTCTTCATTGGCCATCTGGAGCGCGACCGAACCGCCCATGGAGTGGCCGACGAGGATCCATCCGGTCTTGTCGGGGTCCAGTTCGTCCATCAGCGCATAGAGCATCTGGATCTGCGGGACGAAGTGGATGTTCTTGTCCTCGCGGGTCGAATAGCCGAAGTCCGGGAGGTCGACACGGACGCATTTGATGCCGGCCTTCGTGTACCGCTCGACGAGCTCGTCGAAGAACGTCGTGTCACAGCCGAAGCCATGGATCATGAACATCTTCGCTTTCTCTTTGCCTCGGGCGGGGTCGATCCGGTAATGGAGGTCGTAATCGCCATACTTGTAGTACTGACTGTTGGCGAAGGGGGCTCCTGCCTGAAACTTCAGCTCCATGAGTTCTGTTTTTGCCATTGTGTATCCACCTTTCCTATTAACTTTTTCACGATTCTTTCCTATGATTCGATTATACATTTTTCCGGTTTTGACTACAAATATTAATTGGAAAAAGGTATAATAATTCTTGTCGAAACAAAATGATATGAAAAAGGAAGGTGTACTCTCATGAGTTCATTCAAAGATCTTCGGATCGTCGACAACTTCTATCAGACTTCCGCATTCTACCCGATGCCCACCGTGTGCATCACGACGGTGAACCCGGACGGCAGCCTCAACGTGGGCTCCTATTCTCTGGTGTTCCCGTACTACATCGCCGGTAAGGACTACTACGCGATGCTCCTCGAGTGCCGCAACAACTCCAACACCTGCCAGAACATCCTTCGCACCGGCAAGTGCGCACTCAACTTCATCCCGGACGACAAGAAGACCTTCAAAGAGGCCGTTCGTCTTGGCTTCCCCGGACCCTCCGAGGACAAGATGAAGGACTGCAAGTTCAAGTTTGAAGACGGTCTCACCGACCCCTCCGACAAGGATCGCCCGAAAGTCATCAATACTGCGTTCCAGGTCATGGAGTGCACCTGGGATGACACCCTCGAAAACGGCGGCAAATGGAAAGCCGGCGAAATGGACGGCTACGAAGGCCCGTACAACGACTTCAACGGTATCACCTCCAAGTTCGGCGCACACTTCATCCTGAAGGTTGAGAAGATCCTCATGAAGCCGAAGTACTACGATGCCATCGTGGGCGGCGTCAAGGCGAAAGACTTCCCGCCGGTCCCCGTCGACTACGGTTACCGTGACTCCACCAACTTCTGGTACACCCCGTTCAAGGGCAAGAAGGCCATCAGCGAGCCTGTCCCGGCCCCGAAGGAGATCGACATCGACTCCATCAAGTATGCCGCCAACCGCTGCGACCCGGACATCAAGTTCACCGATGAAGCCCTCATGAACTTCGTCAAGGTCCCGCGCCCCTTCCTGAAGACCGTCCTCATGGGCTGCGTCGACTGGGCGAAGGAGAACAACGTCACGCTGATCACCGACGAGCACGTCAAGATCATCAACGACAAGCGCAACGCCGAAAAGGCCGCGAAGAAGAAAAAGTAAATCGCGAAACCAGAACAGAAAA
>Ga0310695_10000628_pt1 | contig 89962 bp, 114 predicted proteins | sample RumenRJG_04DNA_FD_203882 | JGI IMG/M metagenome (GOLD analysis project Ga0310695, IMG submission 203882) | Bovine rumen microbial communities from Lethbridge, Alberta, Canada - RJG_04 (v2) (version 2) | ecosystem: Host-associated > Mammals > Digestive system > Stomach > Rumen | place: Canada...
TATAAAATTTACAATAAAAGTTACGCCCCATACTATAAAAAGGGTAAATATATCTCCTGTTTTTCTTGTCATACTTATATTATAGCGTAAATTTAATGTATGTGCAAGGTTATCCCTTAATATCTAACTTATGCTTCTTAGACTTATACTCTTCTATTTCTCCTGAAATAAAAGCTGTGGCAACAGGAAGAGCCCATCTCATTAAAATAGCTGTAGTAACCAAAGGTAAAGCTACTCTTATACCTCCCATAATCTTATGAGCATCAGGTACTAACTCAGGTTTTAAATTATTTATAATATTTTCTCCAAATTTAAAAACCTTCCTATTTAAGTAAGTTCCTGCAGCCATTCCAAATAATGCAGGAAGGACATTCTGCCACTGCAAAACATTTTTCTCTCTGCGGGAGAGCTTTTGCCTTTCCGTTGCATATACGTAGCACCCTGTAGCGACAACTGTTTCCAATGTGGGTAGAGACTCATAAAGCCATTTTTGCCCCTTTTCACTTGAAGCCCATTTATAAAGTTTCACCCCCGTTTTGGAAGTAGCAAATTTTTCTAAAGCACGTACTATTAAGCCCATCTGTCCATCTTCCTTTCTGCTACTTTCTGAGGTTTATCCTTGAACATACTGTTAAGCAGTGGTTTAATTAAAGCAAACCTTGCTAAACTCATAGGAATTATAAATAGCATCTTTGCCCCTCTGTTTGTTACACTCTTGAATTGCCTTAAAGCTGAGTTGTTTCCCTCATAAAAAGTCCCTTTACTGTTATAAAGGGACTTTGAAACTTTTTCTATACTTTTATTTAGTGGAACGAATATAGCTATAGTAGAAGCTAACTCTATTAACCCTGCTGAGACGGCGGAAGCTTGTGAGCACTTTTTATCCTTATCGTTTTTAAATGGGAGTGCTCCTATAGCAACAGGTCTTAGAATAGAAGCTAACCCAAAAGATACCACGGCTGAAAAAACGGCAGGGTTCTTATTAATACCCTTTAGAGCTTTCTGAACCTTCGGACTTCTTCCGATCCAGTTTGCTACCCTTTTTGCTACACCGTCTACTTTCATGAACTTCCTAATTGTACTTCTTACACTAAAAAATTTAATAAGAAGGTTTCTTTAAAAATCTTCACAATTTAAATCCAAAAGTAAGAATCTTAGCATGCTCAAAAATAATTTCTCTTTCTATAGCTCTTTGTTTCTCCACGTCTTCCAAGAAGTCCGCAAATTCCATTACTTCCTCTATACTCAACTTCCCTTTTTTATATTCTTTTACAAGGTAGGAAATATCCATATTTTTTAAATCAGGGTACTTTGTAGCTGCTATACTCTCAGGAATATCATAATAAGTCCTGATATGAAAAATAAAATCCTCAATTTCCTCTGTCATTGAAACTTCCAAACTCATACAATCCTCTAAAGTTTCATAAGCCTTCAGCTCCATTAAATGAAGTAACAAATTGTCTTCATCTTCAAAAAAATACTTAATAATATTTAATAACTTCTTAATCTTTCTTAACATAAAAAACTCCGCTCTCTATAATAAGCATAGCACATTATATTAAACCTGTCAAATTTATCAAACCTATTAAATTTTATAAAAAAGGAGAACTTTATGAACAAGCAAATCTTAAAAGAAATGCTAAAACAAGCAGGAAAATACATTTTATCTTACTTCACGCAATTCTTATGGCCTATTATACAAAACGCATTAAGTCAAACCAAAGAATACTTTATAAATATCCTTTGGGATTCCGTAAAGGACCAATTTGCTGATATAGCTAAGTCTACTGTAGAATTCATAGAGAGATTCTTTGACAGCCCCGACTACAAAGAGAAAGAGAAGGCAATAATAGACACTCTTTTTCAAAACGTGGACCTACCTATCCTGCTTAAACCTTTTAAACCCATTCTTAAAAAAGTTCTCAAAGGAAAAGTCAGGAAACTTATAGGAAAGTATATCAAAAAGCTTGACGCTAAATTTTAACTTTTTCTTTTCTCTTCTTATTAGGAAATTGAATTGGACCAAACTCCACTTTTTTCAAGAATTTTATGTCTTCTTCTATAGCTTCCAAATTACTTACATAGAAATCCGTCACTTTTTCGAGGAACAGCTCTTCCTCATCCGTGAGTTGGTTTGCTTCAAGGAATTTCATTCCTGCGTGATAAAACCACTGTTTAATAGTTCTTTTTAAAGGTCTTACCCTTCTAATTAAATCTAAAACACTTTTCTGACGTAAACTTAGCTCTTCCATTTCTTGCACCTCTCTTCTTTATTTAGTAACTATCCGACCATTTTACGAAATATTCTCATACTGTGTTTATAATTTCTTGTAAATATTAAATCTAAACTTTCGTTCCTCTCCTTTATTACCCTTTTCTTTTCTATATATTTCGCCCATTCTTCTGGGTTTTTCTTTAACTGTTTCTTGATCTTCCTAGGAAGTCTGTCGTACTTAGACATTTAATCTCCTTTCGGTTTCTCCTTATTTTTTCGCATTTTAACCTTCTCTAAAGTTCTCTCAGAGGGTTCATAAAATAAATCATTCCCATCCGCTATACCTAAAGCCCAAAGAGCTTGTATAAACCTTAAATCAGGGTTGTCTATTAAATAATCTAATAGCTCATATGCTATAAGTAAGTTTACAATCTGTTGCTTTTTCATTAGTATATCCACTCCTCAGGAATTCCTGCGTCTATAGACATAAACATTACTTTAGCACCCCACTTTTCTGCCCATTTCTTAGCCTCGTACATATCTCCTGCTCGAGCAGCTGTATCTTCTACATAAAAGGCAGCTACCCCCTGTTGAGGAAGCTTACGGGCTCTCCACGCAGCTGTAGTTACACCACGTGACCAAGCTGATAACGGAAAGAAAGATATAGCAGAGTCCTCTGTTAAACAATCTATCTTTCCTACATGCTTAGTTCCGTCACACCAAACATTTATATAATCCTCTTTCTTGTAAAGCTGCGCTTTACGAGTACTATAACTTTGAACATAGCCGGCCGGAGAAACAGGAAGTTTATCTTCCCTTCCTCTGTAACCTTCAACATTTATTTTATAATAAGAATTATAATCTACTGTAGGTTGAACCACCTGCGAAATACGTGGAATTTTCTCAGGATGCGGAGGCTCTATATAAGAACCCTTAACCTCACCTCTTGCGTCCATATAATAACCATCTTCAGTTACCCATGTACTCTCGCAGGAACAAGGAAGACCACTAAGCAAAATAACCACTAAAACTGCAGAAAAACTTTTTAAGAATACCACTTAGGCACCTCCTCAAATGCTTTTTCAATTTCAGGGTCATTTATATAGCCTAATAAGAGCTCGTCAGCTTCAGAATGAGCTACTTCAGGGTCATGCTTCAACTCTGCAAGCTCCTTTAACTTTCTTAACAAATCTTCACGAGAAATCTTAGAATCACCCTTTTCTACTATAGCCTTAATTTTATCAACGTAAGGTTCGTCCGTATTTACAACATAGTATTTATATTCAGGTTTATTTTCTGTAATTATAGAAAGCAAATGGTATAAGTCATTTAGCTCACTATCCGTAAGAGCTTCTTCAATCCAATCCCATTTTACAACCAAAAATTTATTAAACACTATTTATTTCCTTTCAAATAATTTCTTATTTTTCTATAAGCTGCAATACCAATTCCTGCAAAACCAGCTACAAAGAAAGACACATATAAAACGCATAAGCAATCTTCCTCTGTTATTTTCAATTCTTCTGCAAGTTCTTTTACTTGTTCTTTTACTTTTTGTCTGCTTTGCGGATTATGAAGGGCTCTTGTACCCCACACAAGAGCTACAAGTCCTGTAGTTATCCATATTCCTGCAATTATCTTTGTAATTGAAATCATTAGCATGGTTTCCTTTCTTCTTTATAATAACACATAGTTAAAGTATGTTCAAGGTTATTTTGTGCCTTCAATAAATTCTATATCTAACAACTCAAGGCACTTATGAGCTTCATAAGTACCGCAACAGTCGTCCAAACAACCTTCGTTGTACCCAATACCGTCACAACTATCACATAAATGGCTATTAACCACTTTTAAAAGGTTATTTGCTATCTGCTTTAAATAGCAATCCGAAATATCATAACACTTTTTGTCTTTCGTAGAATTTCCACATTCGTTACAAATTTCGCTCCCGTCAAAATACACAGACTTCACTAAGTTGTAACAGCTTTTAATAATAAACTTATTATTAAGCGGAGCCTTTTCTTCGCCCTCTTGGAAATTTATAGTACCTCTCATCAGGTAATTTCCCGTGTCTTTATCTTGTATGTACTCAACATTTTTTATGTTAAATTCTACAATACCACAATTATTTAAGTCCTCTTCTTCTATCGCGTCAAGGACTTTATCCCTTAAATCTACAGCTATTTGCTCAAGCTCCTTTGAAGTTATAGGGCACCTAAAACTCTTAGCAAACCACCTCTTATAATTCAACAAGTCTGCTTTTACTTCTGTTAGCCCATTTTCTTTTAACTTACTTGTAAGTTCGCTCTCAATAAACTTTACAATAGTATCTACATCATGCAATAACACTCTGACCTCTCTTTCTTGTATGTCCCCATGCTTTTATTATATCATCCTTAAAATTTTTGTCAAATAAAAAGGGGAGCACCACACTCCCCTGAGTCAAAATCATGCAAAATAAAATATAGTGTTATTTGTTATTTTCTATTATTTCTTCAATTTTAGACTGTGTGAGCATGCCTACAGTCCTATGAACTTCTTTACCGTCTTCATTAAGAAATATTAAGGTAGGTGTGGTACATATATTATAACGGTCTACGTTCTCAATATCTTCCATAGCATTGATATTTTCCACTTCTACGTCTATTTTTTCTAATATTTTTCCTAAAGTTCTACAAGGCATACACGTCGGTGTATAAAATTTTAAAATCTTCATGCTTCGTCTTCTCCATTATCGTCTGTCTCATTTTCGTCTTCTGCCATAATATCGTCAAAAGGAATTTCGTCGTCTTCCATCCCAATTAAATCGGGGTTCTCTATACATAACTTATCCAAATAAGCTAATTTATCGTCATATTCTTCTCTGTAGCACCTTAGAGGTAGAACCTTAAAATCTACTCCCACAACCTCAGACTTCATAAACAAAGTTCTTTGAAGTCCTGAAAAGAAAAATATTGCCGTCCAAATTAATAAGCGAGCAAAAGCTATTATATAACTTCCTATTTCTTTAAAAAATCTAACAACTTTAGACCACAGACATTCCATCAAAGTCACCTGTCATTTCTTTTAATTTTTCTAGTACCACATTTATACGCTCTTTATCAGGACACTCTAAAATAGTATATTCATACCCTTCCTTATTTAACCACTCTTTTAACTGAAACGCAAGAGCATCCGCTTCCTCTTGAGTCTGATATCGTCCTTTAGCTACATACTTTTTCTTTCTTGGCAAAAAGAAATTCACAACTTCGACACCTGCTTCTTCTGCTAAGTTGTAAAAGTTATGGCACACCTCATTAAGAGCTTCATTACCATTATAAAAGTAATGATAAAAAGCTGTAAGCATTACAGGACTATCCGAAATAATAAAATCTACTTTATCAAAAAGGCGAGACTGGTTATGAGTTTCTTTACCAAAAATATAGAACTGATCAAACGGTCCTACCTTCTTTCCTTCCCATGCCCAACCTTTAACATATTCACTTGTGTACTCTGCGTTCAAGTCCATAGCTTTTAGCTGAGCAAATAACTTAGCACTTAAGCTTGTCTTACCTGAACTTGGGCATCCTAACATATTTATCAGAATAGTCAATTTCTCTCTCCTTTTCTCTATAATTTAATTATAGCATGGGAGAGAGAAACTGTCAAAATGTAAAACAAAAATCCACCAAAGTATAAATTAAAACTTCACAAATAACATCCAAGTAGCTGCGAGAGCAAGAGCTATAAGCCAAAAGGCTATAGTAAACTTATCAGCCGAAGATAGCTCAGATTCTTTTCTGAATTCGTCTGCATAATCAGGAACACACGGATCCTTATGGTAGCAAAACTCACATTTTGCGTATGGATATTGACAGCCATATCTTTTTGGAAATTTCCCATTCCAGTCTGGTAGTTCCATTCCTTTCTTCATAATCCTTTTTCCTCTTTCCACTTTTTATAGCATTCTTCATTACAAAAGGTATAACTAAACTTGGTGTAACCACCGTCAGCTTTTACCTTCTTCAAAACTTCTTTTACAGAATCCGAAGCAGGGTAGTGCTTTATGCAGTCATTACAATAATCACAAGTTACTTCTATCCATTTACGTATCACTAAGCCTCCTCCAATAATTCTTTCACTGCCTGTACTATATTAAAAGCTTGCTCCTTTTCGTCGTAACCTGTAAAGTCTGATAAGTAAGGTTGCACAACTTCTAATAAGTCTCCGTATAAGTCTCTTTTCTCTGGGTGATATACCAAACCTAATTCATTTTCTTTTACAGATACAAGTTCTTGTATTTTATTTGTATATTCTTGTACGACATTATCTTTCGTATAATAATTTATATTCTCAAAATGACTCATGTACATTTGAGAAATATAAATTAACCAATCAGCATGATTAAATTTTCTAAAACAAAAGATGTGATAACCTTTTTTTGTTTCTAAAATAAATGCTTTTTGTCCTTTAGATTCAATATAATCAACTACTGCTTGTTTAATTTGGCTATCCTTTGTATCCACATCCCACATTAAAGTCTTTGTACTTTTTGAAGAATTTTCAACTTTTGAAGTTTCCGAAGCAAAAGCCTTTGAGATACCCTTAATAGCAGGTTTTGAACCCTCTACAATAGCCATTGACAAATCAAAAAATCTCCTTGCTATGCTCTGCACGAGTTTCCTATTATCTTTCCTGTCTAATGTAACATAAAGTCGGGCACCTGTTATATCAGCAAGTGTAATCATCTCGTGCTTTATCTTCTCATAGTAAGATTCAGAATCAACATACCAAGACTTTATCAAAATATTCTTATTAGTGTTACTATAGCCTTCTTCATAAAGGTCATTTTCTCCGTCTGTGTTTCTTATGAGGAGCTCAAATTTATAAAAACTGCCCTCCTCAAATTGTAAAAAATTATCTATTACATGAAAATTATCTATCATTAAGCCTCCTTGTAAATTCTTTATAAGTTTTTGGTTTATAGCAGCATTCTTTAGGGGAATATAAATCTGTTGTAGAATTATAAGTTACGTCATAACCAAGTAAACAACCGCCATTATTACAACGTCTGTTGTTATAACTAAAAGCTATGCAATTATAACAACTTTTAGCTTTTCTCATAGTTTATCCACCTTTTGAGCAAGCTCTGATATTCTTTCTAAAACTCGTCCTGCAATAATTATATTACAAGCTACGTCTATACTTTCTAAAAAATTATTTTCTTCAAATATTTTAGAAGCTTCTTGAAAATCTTCCTCTGAAATTTCTGTAGAAACTCCAAGAGCTTTAGCTAAGGACTCAATTCTAATCGCCATAGTATCCTTTCTTTTCATGAAATTCCTTCCAGCATTTATCTTTTTCAGAATAGCACTTACATTCAGGAATTCTCATACCTAATTCTAAGTTCTTTCTGCACTTATCTAAAGGCTCACTTCCTATACCTTTATTGTAGTACAAATAAGGGCACGCAAGTTCTTCCATAGGCTTCGGTTCTTTTCCGTCAAGCCACTCACCATAGGTACAACCGTACTGTGAAAAGTGAAGTACTGTTCCGTCTTCACATTTATAATCTTCAGGACCATGAACAATCCCGCAGGTCTTTCCAAAAACTCTTTTTATACCTTCTTTTACTTTCTTACCTGTGAACTCATTATACTGAAATGTAGTGTAGCCTTTACCTTCACACTTAGTACAAACGACAGCACAACCGTCTTGTTCGCACATCCCTTGGTATAAGCCTGTTCCGTGACAAGCAGGACACTCTATCTGTATTTCTTTCATTAGCATAACTCTCCATATCCCATTTCATTATAACCACTAAAAGGACAAGCATCATAAGGGTCACACGAAGACCCAAAAGTACTACTAACATTACAACTTGCAATATAGTAATAATGGCAATAAGCTTCTATATAAGTTTTTAAGGGTCTTTTTAGCCACTCTTGTCTGTTTAACCAATGTATGTATTTATAGTTTATATCTTTAAGTTTCGCACCTTTAAACTTTCCAAATGGCATTATATATTCATCTGCCTGTTCCTCAGAAATAGCTCTGACTTCATCATAAAACTTATGGCAAGTTGCAGCATTTAATACTCTGCTCTTTGCAAAACCCCAAGCATTATCTGTGGTATAAGGTTCTTGACAATGACAATCATATACCTCATTTTCAGGGTGATAATACTCACAACCTTTACAATACTCTATTTCACTCATCCTTCAAGCTCCTTCACTATTCTTTTAAATAAGTCTACATTCTTGCAAGCTCTTAAGTTCTCAATAACTGTAAACTTGTTGCAGTCAAGCCACATAGCATCTATGAGGTTCTCAGGTTTAACTACCCAATGTAGGCAGCCTGTATATCTATCTGTATAAGTCAGCTTTTTCTTATTTATCTTATTTATACCACAAATATAAGAAACCTTTGTCTCACCGTCTATTTCATGAATTTGAAGTCTGGTACGAAATCTTGGCAAGTTAATAACTTTACCAAAACCACCGTCATCTAACTCATAGAAGCAGTTCTCTTTTATTTCTATACCAGCTTCTTCTAAAGCTTTCTTTATCTGCTCTTCTGTTACTATCTGCATTTATTCTTCCTCCGAGAAATAATCATCTTCGTCTTGTAAATATTGTTTATCTACATTGCCCTTTATGTTACATAACTCAACAAGTTTTTCTGCAATCCAAATAGCAGATTCATATTGTCCTTCTTGTAATTCTCCAATATCAAATAATTTTTCTTCCCCGTATCTTTCAACAACTGCGGATATGGTTTCTGCCTCATTTGCAAACATTTGTAAATACTGCATTACTTTATCGGGAATTCTTATATTTCTTTTAGGTCTACTCATCAAGCACCTCCATGGAGCCCACCTGCTTTGCTACACCTCTCAGCCTATAGTACTCTTGTCTACTTATTTCCTTAGAGGTTTCAACACCTACACCATATTCAGCAGCGTCTACCAAAAAGTCATGCGCACACATAATATCAGAAACTTCATCCTCAGACATATTATTTATTTCTGAAAGTTCTGTAAGAAGTTCTCTTTCAAGTTTTCTGTGCTGTTCAGCTAATTTTCCCAAACGACCACATAAGCCCCAAGCTTTCCTAGAGACTTTCATTACAACAGGTGCGTCTTGCCCATCGGTACTATCTGCATTTATGTGTAGGTAGTTCATATTTACAACAACTCCGTTTCTTCAATTTCGTAATCCCAATCTCCAGAAGGTACTATATTATCACCTGTGGAAAGAAATCTTTCAACTTCTTCAGTACTTCTTCCAGTCTCGTCTACAATTCGCTGTACAGCTCCTTCATAAGTTCTATAAGCATAGACATTGTGAGCTTGTAAGTCTAAATGTAAATCATGGTTCTCATAATATTTTTCATGTAATAAATATATCAACATCCGAATAATTCCTTCTTAACATCTTGTAACATTTCTTCAGTTTCTATTTCTTCTATGGTTTTACCTTTATTCTTTTTAATATATTCTTCAAGTAAAAGTTCGTCCTTAACCTTAAGATACGTCTCAAGGTTATCATTGGGCTCTTCCCTTATCCATTCACATCTGAAGTACTTATAGTTCATCTACAACAACTCCTTAAGTTCTTCTGTCTTATAGGTAGTTTCTTCCACAAAAGTTACAGTTTTATACTGAGCATGAGCTTCAAATCTCAGTCTCTTGTAGAATTCAAGTGCCTTTTTCTTATCTGTAAATGCCTTAACTTCAGGTCTAGAGGAATTGCTAAAAGCACAAAGTCTGTACTTTACTAAATATTTTGTATCTGCCATTATCTATTCCTCCATTCTTTATAAGGTATAGAATTTCCATCAAAGCAAGTCACATATATCTGAAAATCATGTATTTCTGCATAGCCTACAGAGAACATCTTGTCTATAATCTCATAAATATTCTGAGAGCTATAAACAAATTGCTCAGAACCTTCATAGCTGTGGTCTCTTTGTGTTAATGTAAATACTTCGTCCATAATTTACACCTCCACCAATTCATAGTACTTATAAACTTTTGATCCGTAGTCTTCTTGTAAATCCAAATATTTACCGTTAACCACTGCTACATCATGGTGAGCCGTAGTTAATATGTACTTCCCTTTTCTGTGCTTTTCACAGAATTTCTGTACGGTCATAGACCTTTCACCCTTTTTAGGAGCAGGAATAACTCTTGGTTCTAAACCAAAAGCTTCTGCTCTTATTCCCGAATATTTCTTTCCACTTGCGTTAGGCATTACACCGTACTCTTTTCCAATTTCACAGCACTTATCATAAACTTCATACCATGATAAACCTGTAGCAGCACAAAGAGCCCTTACAACGCAATCGCACGCGTCTTCGTGACCTTCAGGGTTTGGGTTATAATACTTGAAATACTTGTCTTTTATCATATCTTTGTTAGCTCCTTTACTTTATAAGTATAACAATTTTTTTATGTAAGTTCAAGGTTATTTTTCTCTTCCTCAATCGCCTTATTCAATTTATTTACTTCCCTAGTGGCTTTTGCCCTTGAAGTAAACACCTTTTCAGCAGGAAAGCCATTACACTCGTCCCAGTACATGACTTTATACTTATCTGAACCTTGTACTTGCTGAACGTCAACCCTAGTTACAACCCAATAATCAGTGCACCACTTCTCATGTATATGCCACTTTGCAGGTCTTTCTTCTCTCTTATAACCTATACCATGGCACTCAGGACACTCATATTCTTTCCCTTCAAGCTTTATTTCACCCTTACCTTTACAAACAGGGCATTTTATTTTCTTTTCTTCAGAATAAAAACTTATAGTCCAGAAAGGAGTTCCTGGCTTTAATATTTCGTCCCATGCCAACAAATTTTTATCTTTCATTTTATTCTCCTTTCCACTTATCTTTTTTAAACTCTACATATTTCTCGTATTCTTTTATAGCTATTTCTATAGGAAGCTCCGCATTTGTGGAATATTCTGTGAATTCTTCATATTCCTTAACATATCTAAATACAGCTGTTTCTAAGTTGGGAACAATAATAGGAATTCTTCCTTCAATGTCTCTGCAGGACTCTTCAAGTAAATCTAACAAGCAGTTGTACTTTATAAGTGTCTCCCTACTTAAGCTCAAGTTATTTCTAAGAACTTTTGCATAAACAAGTACCCACTCCTTATTCTTTCCTATCCACTCTTTAAGCTTCTTGCCTGTCGGAATACGAGCATAGCCAAAATGTAGGACATCTGAGAGCATTTGCATGAGCTCTAATAACTGTTTATGTCTTATGCCTTTAGGTACCTTCACTGCAGCTTCTGCAGGATTCTTATCTAAAATTAAAAGCATCATGACCCACCATCTTTCTATACTCTTCCATCCATGCTACAGCTTTCTCATAAGGTACTTCTTTACTGAAATCTATAGTAATGAATTTTCTAAGACGTTGCCCATAGTACTCATCACTCAACCATATTATAGGCTCTGTGTAGTCTACCTTGGCTTCCATAATTCCTTTTTCAGTTAGTATATCTTTCAATCTATCAAAATACCAACAGGTATTACCCACATCCCTGTTCTTGTAAGTCAGTTCCACTTCATATACTAACTCTAACTTACACTCATAATCTACTTTCTGCCTTCTAAATTCATTAAGGGCTGATAAATGACCATAAGTTGCATACTCGAGATGCCTTTCCATTTCTTGACTTTCGGGAGACATTAAGTAATGTGGAATACATGTTAACCCAAAAGACTTCGTTTCTATGGAAAGGCTAACATTATCTAATATTCCACCACAGTACCTCTCACTATACTCAATTAAAGCCCCTCTTAGCTTAGAATCACACATATTGTAATAACTAAGCATTTCTGCAGGGTACCATTCTTCTCTTGTTATCATATTAGGTAATACTGCCATAACTTTTCTCCTTAATCATAGTAGTCCATTGGATCCATGCAACCTTCTATATTCTCACGTATGTAATCTACTTCTTCCCAGTGCTTTCTCAGTTGCCTTATAGCATTTTCCAAATGCTCATTAGACATATCCTTTACCTTTATTAAGTCTCCACTTTTTGTTTTCCACACGTAAGTTTTTCTTCTTTCAAGCTCGGCTTCCAATATCGCTAAGGACTTTCTATCTTTGAAATCAAGTTGTTCCACGATACTTTTAAACACAATGTACCTCCTTATTTATAGAATCCCGTACTTTCTATGTAAGGTTTAAAAATAAATCTCATCTCCATGCGCCCTTTCATACAAGCAACTTGAGATAAGTCCTTTTCGCGCGCCGCATAATAATGGAATCCCACACCTTTCCTTTCTATCCTTACTATCGAAAATATATCGTCAGGATGGCCCCTCCTTACTAGAGCGTCCCCTACTTCGTAGCAGACACAATCATTCTTACCAGTTTCCATATTCATTTCGCAGTACATCTACACCTCCTGCTTATAATAGCCCTCACCTACTTTAAGGACACTCATTTCTATAACATCTCCAAGTAATTCTGTAATTTTGTTCACAGTACTTAGGTCTTCTACTTTAGCTGTAATACTTAAGGTATAAACCCCCTCTGACATGCGCTCTCTATTGGCTTCCACTTTCACAACATTCCCTACATTCATTGATCTATAGAAGTCTATGCCAAAATTACTTAAAGCTTTTATAATACTCTTAGGAACTTCTCTTTGTCCTTTTTCAATCATAGTTATAATTTGCTGACTAGAACCAAGCTTTTGTGCAAATTCCCTTTGGGTTAAACCCATTTTATATCTTATATCTCTTAAAAGTTTTCCTTCAGTTATTTTAGTCATTTACACCTCCTGTAAAAAATCTTTCAACTTTGTAATTCTTGGTCTATAGCTGTTATTCTCTATACATTTATCCACTAAGTAAGGTTTCGTTAGTATATAAACTTTACTCTTACCCCTACTTACAGCCGTATACAGCAGCCTTCTTATATGTAAGAAGCTATTCACAGAGGTATCATCAAGTATAACAAATACCACTTTGTACTCAGACCCCTGACTTGCATGAACTGTAGAGCAATAAGATAAAGTCAACTCAGCAACGTCTAACCTGTTATAAGGGACTATTCTGTCTCCGTAATCTACAAGCATTTCGTCTTCTTCTGAGTCATAACTCAAGATAACACCCGTCTCACCATTAAAAACATCCTTCTTATAGTTATTTTGCGTGTGCCTTACCTTGTCCCCGACTTTATAGCCCTCAAGAGCTTCTTTACCTTTAGCATTCATCTCTTTCTGAAGTATAGTGTTAAGGTTATTCATGCCTATTTCCCCTTTCTTATAAGGAGCTATAACCTGAACCTCATTTAACCCTACAGCTTTTACTTCTGCTTTATACAAAGGTAAAAACTTTTCCTTAAGCTCATCAGCAGTTCCAAATTCCTCATAAAGAAAATCTTCTTTCTCTACAGGCTCAAATACCTTTCCGTTATTTATCATGGAACAGTACTTAATAATACTACTATTTTCCTGCTGTCTCATAATGTCTGTCAATAAAGAAACATGAACATTCTCAGAATCTATAGTATCTCCTAAAACGTTCCCTGCTTGAACCGAAGGAAGTTGGTTATTATCCCCTACTAAAAGAACTCTTGTACTCATTGTAGCTCCTTTAAGTAAGTTATTAAACAAAATAATATCCATCATACTTGCTTCGTCTATTATAAGAACTGTATCTTTTATATAGTCCTCATAAAGGTGAGAGTCACCGTCTTTAGTCATTTTAAGAAACTTGTGAATAGTTCTTGCTTCACCGCCTGTGCACTCTTCGAGTCTTCTTGCAGCTTTAGCAGTAGGACTTAATAGTACTACGTTAAACCCACATCTACTATAAATCCTGTAAAGTGCCTTTGTAATACTTGACTTTCCTGAACCTGCTGGTCCTGACAGAACTGCCACGTTTGTGTTTAAGCAATCATGGACCGCTTTTTTCTGCTGCTCGTTTAAAGTATAAGGGAAATTCCCTATTTCCTCTTCTACAATATCTTCTTTTATCTTCTTGCTTGGCATATAAGACTTCTCAAGAGACTTAACTTTCTCAGCTATTTCCCTTTCTATATCTAAGTACTCTTTATAGTAAACATAGAGTCCCCCACCAAGTACTACTTTTTTCTCTTGCTCAAGTTCTTCCATTGTATCTCCGAAGTAATCCTCAGAACCTGAAATGTCTAAGAGAGAATAAAATTTTCTACTTAAAGAACTTCTCACACAACCTGTGGAACCTTCCATCATAGCTTGTTGCTTAAGGAGGTACAAGAAGGCTATTTTTAACCGCAAAGAACCTGTAGGGTTTCCTCCTGCCTTTAAGTATATATCGTCTACCTGCTTAAAAGTAAGCTCCTTCGAAACGTCTAAAATTTCATAAGGGTTGGCCTGAATAATACTAACTGTTTCGTCACCAAACTCTTCTATAAGCTTCATTATGGTACGGTAAGAAATACCTATCTTTGTTAAGTATTTAATAGTAGGTTCATGAGTTTTAAGAAATGTTAAGCTTTCTTTAACTTTCTTAACAGTCTTTTTCCCTATACCGTAAACTTCCAATAAACGGTCAGTTTGGTTAGTTACAATTTCTATAGTATCATCACCAAAAGTTTCATAAATTTTTTCTGCAAGTTGAATACCTATACCCTCAATCTCTCCTTTTGCTAAGTAATTAATAACACCCTCTTTTGAAGAAGTATCTTGGGCTATTGTTAAGCTCTTAACAGAAATCTGCTTTCCGTACTGAGGGTTCACTATAATATCACCTGAAATAATTACTTCTGCGCCCTCAAAAGGTTTAGGAAAGCTCCCGCAAGCGCTTATAGAGCCGTACATATTTAGAAGTTCAAATTCCATGTCACCTAAGGAGTCTACAGGGGATAAACCAATTACACCCCACAATTTTTGAGAGTTATAGTACACAACTTTTTCTACAATAAATTTCTTTTCTTTAATTTCATTTGTCATGCCTTAATTCTATCATAAAAATAGGGTAAGTGCAAGGTTAATGGTAATTCCCAATAATAAAATAAAGTCGCGCCTCTATTGTGGTACGACTTTATTTTTGCACTAACTATTTACTGTTAGCCTCGACAACTATTTTATACATATAATACAGCTATAATAAATTTTTGTCAATCCCTTACTTAACAATACTTAATGAAAAGTCACAGCCGAAACTGTGACTTTTCTTATATAAAAAGGGAGGACTTATACTATGCAGATTGCAAGATAGAGAAGTTAAATCCTGCTCTTACAATATTTATTGTTAAATAAATACGGTTTGCATAGGCTGTAGGAGCTATTGTAAGCAAGAATCTTAATGTGTTATCCGCGATATCAGCATCTGTTGTAATGTCTTGGAAAGCATAATTATAAAATCTTGTGCCTACCATAGGAGACAAATAATCATCTGCTGTTGTTACAATATCTCTTCTCAATTCATCTGTTATAGGTAATTGTAAGTACTCTTTCAAGTTAATAGCAAGAGTTTCTTTAATATCTAAGATATTAAGTACTGTACCTATATTTCTCATAGCAGAATTAGCTACCTGCAAAGTATTTTGACACTGCATGTAGTATCTTCCAACTTTACCGTCATAAGCTACATAGTTAATAGAAGCGTCGTTCAAAGCTTCAGCTTCACCACTCATATCTCCTATTTTCCAATTAGCTACAACGCCTGTAACTAAGCCGTTTCTTGGTCCTGCATAAGCATATGGGTATCTCAAATTAGTAATAACATTTAACCATCCTGCTATAGCAACAGATTCAGAACCTATTTCAACGTCTCTTGAATTAAATAGGTCAGCCGTTACAACGTGAGGAGCATACATACAACCGTAGAAAGAAGTATTTGCTAAAGTATTTTTCTTATAATCTACAATATTAGCAGCTCTTGTTGAAGGAAGTGTAGCTTTTTCATCGGTCTTACGAGAGTTCAAGAACACCATGCAGTCTTTTCTTGTTACTGCTAATTGAACCAATGCCTGTTGAAATAAAGTAGTTTCAGCTTCAGCAGAACAGCCGTTACCTAAAATAGAAATAGGAATAGTTTTATCTTCAAAAACTGTTAATGCTTTTACTAAATCTGCAGGAGTAACAGCTTCACCATTTGAACCACCTGTAGCTGAAACAGGAGTACCTGCCAATGTTGAAGTAGGACATTCTATATTATTTTCATTGTTTATAACTTTAATATATGCTGATCCTGCTACAACGTCGTCTACATAAAGTAAAGAACCGTCAATAGCTTTAGCTTCAGGGTCTCTACTAAATGTGAAAGATTCAAGCTGTTCGTTAGTTTCAGTATTTATAACTCCTAATTGCATAGTATCAAAAGTACAAGGTTCTTCAAAGATACCTACAGCGCCTTTGTGATAAACCAATTCGTCAGGGTTATCCAAAGCTGAAAGAATTGTATATGCTAATTTACCGTTGTAAGCACCTGCGTCAATACCTGTAATAAGCATTAAGTCTTCTTCTGTAAAGAAATTAGCGAAAGCTTCAGGGTTAGCCATGCTATTAAAGTAAGCTGCTCCGTCAGCACCTTCTACAACAGCTTCTTTTACAACTACTTCAGTCTTGTTAGCTTCCATATCAAACTCAGCAGAAACTACAGTAAAGTCACCGTTGTTATTTCCATAGCCAGCTTCAGAAGCGCCTTTTACAGTAAATATATCACCTACTGTAAACTTAGCAGCAACATTACCGTCCAAAATAAATTTATTACCTTCAACTTCTGCTCCAGAAATATCTGCAATTTTAATAGCATTTAAAGGAGCTACAGGACATCTGTAAAGTTTTGCTTTATTTTCAGTCGGAGCTGTATAATCTGCTGTTATATCGCCTGTTACCGTAATAACCTTACCTTCAACAGCTTTAACTATATAATAACCGTCTACTGTGTTAGTTCCTGTTACTACAACAATCTCTCCAACTTCAGGAGCTTCACCGTCCACTGTTATAGTTTCAGCTTCTTTATCAACGTTTGTTACAGCACCGAAGTCCTTTGCTTTCTTAATAACAACACCACCGTATAAAGGATCATTTGCAGCTCTAACAATGTACATAGCATTTGTTTGAGCCATTACTTTTAAAATAGAATGAAAAGTAGGGTCGTCTGTTGGTTTTACAGTTCCTGAAAAAGTGTATTTAGTAAGAAAGTCTGTTGGGCTCGTTACTAAATTCCATTCGTTTACAGGACCTCTGTCTGCTTTTACAACATAACCTACATTAAGGGATTGTGCACCCTCAGGGATTTGTGATAAGTCGTTTAATGAGACATATACACCTGGTAATACTCTTGTCATGTTAATTTTCTCCATTTCGTAAACTTGTATCTTTACTAAATCAAAATTTAATCAGAGAAATAAAAATGACCAAAAAGCAATAAAAAAGAGGGTTATAGCCTCTTTTTTTAGCATCTATATAAGCGTGCTCATTATAAAATTATAATTTAATAATCTATTCCCTCTTCGGTTATAGTAATTATATCACGAGGTGTTTTCCCTAAAACGTCTACTTCCAAAATAATTTTTTCTAAGAGCTTTAAAGAAGTTCCCGGTGTTTGCACAACCCAATAAACCAAATCAAATTGATAAGCTTGTGTACACAGACTTCCCTTATGCTCTGTATCAAGCTTATCTAAATCTACCTCTCTTATATTAGCTGCCCTGCCTACTACTTCTTCATAAAGCTCGTAACCCCCATTATTTACGTCTCCGAATGTAATAACGTGGTCGTAATGGTAATTTATAAACCTATCAAAATACATAGCCATTTTTTCAGTAGTATTATAGAGCTTGTCCATGTCATTAGAAATTACCACCATATTGACAGGGACTGAGACCATTCTCGTTAAAAACTGTGTAGGCATCCCATTTACATAACGGGTCTCTTTATAAACGTGCGAAAGAATATTTGTTAAAGTTCTAACCTGCTTAGTACTAAACATTATAGTAGCCCACGGTTTAGAAGTCTTCTCAAAAGGAGCTGCTGCTAATCTCTGATGAAATCTAAAATCAAAAGAAAGTGCAGGGTCATACAAGTACTTGTAAATACCATGACTTTGGTTATTTGGTTTATTGTCCATGTATTCTCTTGTACCCGCCGCAATTTCTTTCTGCCCCTGTAAATCTGAAGCAGTAAAAGTAGCAAACTTTACATGACACTTATCTTCAATTTCGTCAAAAAGTTGCCCTATAGCATTTTTTATATAAGCATTTAATGGCTTAGCCATGTTTCTTACACTTCCTTATAACTTCTTCGTTCTCAGCTTGTATATCTTTAACTTTCTTAATGGCAGCAGGGTCTCCTATTAACTCCATATTTGGAAGAACTCTTACAGCATTAAGAGAACCGTCTTGCATCATTTCTGCCATTTTATGTGCATTCCTATCCAAAACTTTTTCTTTTCTTTTCTGCTGAAAATCTATTAATTCTCCTTCAATAAGAAGCATTAAACTTTCAAAACACTCATTCGAAAAAACCTTTTCCAATTTATTTCTGTAGTGCTGATCTATCATAGCATTAGCATGATCCGAAGCTGCTTTTTGAGTTTCTTTTGCCGTTTGAGGTTTTCTATTCAGCAATCTTTCCTTAAAATCTGCTAATTTCTTTTCAAGTCTCTTATTACGAGCCCCTACAAGATTAACACTCTTACTAAATTTAGCGTCCGCATCTAAAGCATTCTTTGTAAGAGAGTTTATTTTATCCTCAGAAGACTCAGGGTCTCTTAAGGCTGCTGTAAGCTTTCTATCCGCGTCCAAAGAATTTTGTCTTCTTTTGTCGTAAGCTGCCTGAACTGTCTCTGTATCAAGCTCATTGATAAATTCTTCTACTAAACTTAATATTTCTTCAAAACACTCATTAGAAACCGCAAAAGACTTTTCTAATTTATTTCTCAAATGCTGATCTATCATAGCATTACCATGTTCAGACTCTGCCCTTTGAGTTTCTTTTGCAGTCTGAGGCTTCCTATTTAATAATCTTTCTTTGAAATCTGCTAATTTCTTTTCAAGTCTTTTATCACGCTTAGCCCTAAGGTCTTGATTCTTTTGATATTTTTCTCGAGCAACTCTTCCGTCTTCTCTCGCCTGTTGTACCTCTTCAGCGTCATAATTTCCATTATTTTTACGAACTGCTTCTAAATACTTATCAATAGCCTTTCCTTCATTCTCTCTTCTCTTCTCCGCAGAGTTATTTACAGTCTCGTCGTCAAGCTCATTGATAAATTCTTCTACTAAACTTAATATTTCTTCATACATTTTTTCCATATTAACCATCCTCATCAGGTATATTCATTGTAAAACCACTTTCCAAATCTTCCATTGTTGCTGCATTATCGCTCTTCGCAGACCCTAAGGCAGACCCTAATCCCATAGAACTTCCTTCCTCGTTCTTAGGTGAATAATCTTCCCCTTCAACTTTTGTCTCCTCCTGCTGCTCTATTTCACCGTCTTCGTCCTTTGCTAAAGGTGATAAATACATGCGAAGCAGCATCATTCCGTCAGCTCCTGTAACTACAAGTTTCTTATCTACAAAAAACTTACTTATAGACTGACCTTGATGAACCACTACCTTAGTAGCTATTGGTAATTCTCTTTTTTTAGAAGTTTCTATAAAAGGTCTATCTATAGTATCCTCTGTAAAAAAGCTATCAAATTCTGCTTCAGAAGAATTCATGGCTTGCTTTGGAATTAAAAAAGGAATGTAAAACTTTGTTTTTAAATCAGGTTCTTTGGCATAAGTAGGACTTTGGTGAGGTGTAAATATCTTCATATCCCTGTACTTAACTCTATCCGTATAAGGTGGAAATATAGGATAGTACACGTCACACGGTAGAGCAAAAACTTCTTCATAAGATCTAGTAATCTTATTCGAAATTTTTACGTATCTCTTATTTACAGCATTTACCAAATCTTTCATGCTATTAAAATTTAATCACTATGTATAGAAGTTAGGCTCAATCTCATTATACAATATTGTACCTCTCCCGTCTAAGAAGCAGTCCATTTTTCTATATTCCCGAGACCAGTCAAGAGTAGGAGCACACCGTAGTTTACGACAATCTATGAAAAACATGGATTTCCTGTCTCCTTTTATGTCAACAGCAACTCTCAGGACATGCCCTCCATAATGTCCACAGTAAGCTATTATCTTTCCTTCTTTTAACTTAAGCATACCAAACTGGTTCCTCGTCTATGTAGTACAATGTATCATATTCACAAATACAACTTAATATTCTATCTTCACATGGAAGAATCCCATAAGTCGTTTCTCCGAATTTCTGGTACTTCTTTTTACACGAATACCCTTGAAGGTAGAATATGAAGATTTCTGCTTCCTCTAAGACAGTAAGCTTTGCCATGGAAGGCTCACGCGTGGATTCTATTACCATTACTTTTCCTTTTCCAAATTTAAGCATAGTAGCTTGGCTCCCTTCTCATCAAATATACTGCACTCTTATCTATTACACAATAAAAATCACACCAACAGTGATTCACTCTTTTATAGCACCTCATATCTGTTATAACAACATTTTCTATACCTAATTTACTTTTTATCACCCACACATTGCTTCCTTTAGTAAAAGACGCAACTATTCTTCCTTCTTCAAATTTAAGCATAGTAATTCGGTAAGTCCTCCTCCAAGTAAAAAGTATCTCCTATTTCTGCAAAGTTACCAATACCATAAAGCATCTTAAGTGCAGCGGTATGCTTCCTAAATATCATAGTACCCTTATCTAAAAAATAATAGCATACTTTATTAGAAGTTTCCCATTCCTGTATAACAAAATGTGTACTGCTAAAATAAAACACTACTTCTTCCTTATTAAAAGTTTTAAACTCAAACATAAAATAATGGCTCCTCCTCTTCAAGGAAATATCTACCTGCATACTCAAAGAATGTTCCTCTTGGGTGTCTGCGCCCCCTATCACTTTCATAAGAGAAAGTACCTTCTTTCATATATAAAAATATGTAATCTATGTTAGATAGTCTCACTATATAAAAAGAAGGTGAGTGCTTCAATATGTCTTTATCGTCATATTCTTTAAACTCAAACATAAAATAATGGCTCCTTCCTCATTAAATATAAAGTAGAACCTTCTTTCAAGAAATTCCAAGGAGTCGTAGGAACCCCGGGAACTGTTATTAGTGGCCACCAGAGACCTTTATCGTAATCAACATGGGCATAACCTCCAGTCGTATTTATTTCTTCAACTCTTTCTGAACATACCCCCAATCTGTATAAATACGTAGCTTCTTTAAACTCAAGCATAATAACTTACAACCTCCTCCTCTAAAAATAGAGTATCACGAACTCTCACGAATCTTCCATAGCACATTGAAGCTCCCGTTAATAAAAATCTCTCTAAATCTTCCACACGGTCACTCCTGGTACCTATAAAGTGCCCCTTAGTAAATGTGCACGTTCCCGAAATAAGCTTATAATAAGTATCATTATTTACACGAACTATATCATGAAAAAAAGCATAATTATCCTTTTCTAAGTCTAAAATTTCTATTCTATAAGGTTCTATAGTTCCCACTTATCCTCCTACCCGTAATAAGAAAAGAAATCTTTATCTTGCACAATAACTTCTCTACCTATTATTTTAAAATAAAGAATTTGAGATAGGCCATAATATACGGAAGAACCATCTATCTTTTTTAAGAACACTATATTTCCGTACTTCAAATTATTAGACGTAAAATTAATCCCAGCACAGTCAGGTCTTCCGTAATACTTCTCTTTAAGTTCTTCAATTCCTACTATATCAAACATGCCCTCATAATAGCACATTTTCTAAAACTTGACAAGGTTACGCAAAATCTCACATTTTACAATTTTTAAAAGTCCAATATATAAAATTCCATGTTTTTACATAGTCAGGATTTCCGCAAAGGCAAGGCTCTGCCCCATGGCAATTTTTACAAAACTTAATTATATCTTCGTCTTCTTTAATATCTTCTTGGCACATGCTCTCTCCAAAATTCCTCTTCATAAACTCTATTTAAGTCTAACTCAAAAACTTTATGTGTCAATATATCTATATGCCACCCTACATTAAAAACTACGCCGGCCCTAATTTTAACCCGTGCCCATAAAGGAACGTCTGCAGCTTCCATACATTCATATAATATATTATTCGTTTCTATTTTCCCAACTTTTCTCTTAGACAAAAACTCAGAAGGAACGTCTTCACACACCCACATATTATTTTTCCCTAAAAACCTTAAATAACCTTTATCCCTTAATTCTTTTTCAGTTAAATTCACTATAAGAGCTTCGTGAGTATAGCACCAAAGATCATGAATCGACGAACACCTAACGTCATAGTCAACAGGAGAACCTGCAATAGGAGCTACAAACCCTGGAATAGTATAAAAGTCTGTATACATATTTCTTGGGGCTAAATAAAGTTTACCACTATCAGATTTAAAAAGCTCGTTATCTAAGAGCTTCCACATTCTCTTTAAGTCTGTTTGTTCTACACGAGCCTTTCCTGTAAGAAATCTGCACATAACTTCAACTCCTATCTATAGGAGAATTTAATCTACTGTTCGTCGTTCTCCAATAAAGGAGGAGGCTCTATGTCTAACCGTTTGTGCAAGCTTTTCACAGACTGAGCTAAGATAGCGTATTTCTCTCTTAAGTGGTTAGCTTGGTCTTGCCTCATTTCCAGCCTTTTTATATCTTCTCTTGTCTCATTGGAAGTCATAGCTATCATATCTTTAATATGTGATATCTCTCGATTCAAAGCGTCCCTTTGGTTTTCTTTATTAGTATCTAAAAGTTCCTTCATATCAGACATATTTTTAGTTATCATATCCTTCATATCTTTTTGGAACTCATACATCATATTTTTTATAACTTCTATATCTGCAGCATTTCTTTCAGCGTTACTCTTCATTTGCCCAAAAATAAATATACCACCTATAATTGCTACAATGAGGGTTGCCCCACCCTCTACAATTCCACCTGAAATCATTTTATCTTCCTTCCTGCAAAAAACTTCCAAATACCTAACAAAACTAAGAAAGCTCTTTTAATGCAGTTGCAAGTAGAATGTTCTTTAATTAAAGCAAAATACATTTCAAAAATTAGCTCTCTAAAATCTTCTTTAGAAAGTCCCCATTTCTTTCTTACATTGTCCCCTTGTTCCCCTAGTAAATAATCTGTGATGATAATATAACTTTTATAACTTTCTATTTCAAAATCTTTTGATACTACCAAAGGATATTCAACTTCCCCTGAGAGCTTTAATGTTAGCTCTTTTACTTTCCCATTTACATAAGATAAAATATAAAAAACAGGATCATGCAATACAGGAGTAAAAGGATTCTTGCTACTTGCGTCTTCTATCTTTCTATAAAAATCTAAAACACTTATTGTCAATTTCAGGTTCCTTTCTTTACAAGCTATAATTTAATAAAAAGAAAGGGCCTCCCTAAAGAAGCCCTAAAATATAACCTGAACACAATCATTAAATTTCTTCGCAATAATTTAAGGAAAAATACTCTTTCCCGTTTTTACCCCATTTAGTACTACCGTTCGTTTCAATAGCCCAAACAGTAAGTACTTCTCCCTTTTTAGCTACCCTTATCTTATTAAAGTTTACTCCTGCCCCACTCCTTATATTCAGGTCACATGTAGTCTTTACTTTATAAGGGAGTGCTTTACCTTCTAAAATATTTAAATCTACAGGTTTAAAGAAAAGTTCTCTTTCAGCCCTTCTTCTTTTTGTTAACCCTGCAAGTACTTTTCCTCCTGCCTTATTATATAAAAGTAAAGCTTCTCCTATTTGTTTATTTGTACGATTTCTACAGAGACTTTGTAAAGACCCTAATCCACAATTATAGACAAAGGATACAAGAGCCGAGAATTCGTTCTCATTAAAATTCCTGTGAAGAGAATTAACATAATTCTCATACTTTACTAAGTCTTTAACAAGCTGCTCGTCTGCCTGTTTTTGCGTCCACACAGTCCCGGCCTTAACCCCATAATGTCCCCAACCTATAGTCCATAAAGTTTCAGTAGGAACGGGTTTGTACGCTTTGAGCCTACATCCCTCAAAGTTCTTCAATAAATGAATTCCTTCTTTATTTATATGCAAACCTATACTCCTAATCTTTTGCTTAATTTATCTAAGGTATCTTCAGCTACAAGTAAATTCTGAGCTTCATATTTCTTCACAGTATTAGCAACTTCTTCTCTATTTATAGGAGTCCACTCTGCCTTTTCCCTATCTACAGGCCTCTCCGCTTGTCCCTCATTTTCCTCTTTTTTAAATTCTTCATTGACAGAAGATACCTTTCTTACTTGTAAGAAGAGCAATCCCAAACACTTATCCAAATGCTCAGAGATACTGTCTAATAAGGAACCTGCCCCTCTTGAAGGTGCCTCCTTTATTTCTTCTAAAGCTTTATTAGTCTTTTCAATAAGACCTCTTATTCGTTCAAAACTTACTTTATCGTCTTCAGCTATCTCAGGAATTAACGGAATAGCCATTTCTAAGTATTTTCCGCTTGCTAAAGGTAACTCCTCAGCAGCTAAAAATACATTTTCTTTTATCTCATCAATGAAATCATAAACATCATCTTGAAGTAAATCTGCAAAAAGGTGCTTAGAATACGCCGCCGAACCTGAAACATTATAATGTATATCTTTTGCAAAATTAGCAATAGCCATAAGTAAAGCTATAATCTTATTAAATTTTTCCATGCTCTATTCTTCCTTCCACTTTCTATTAATAAAGTATCTACTTGAAAATTTAATAAAAAAGTGAGAATAACACTAAGTCCTATTCATGAGAAGGAAGTTCTTTATGTTCGAAAAGGTAGTCCATATCTGCAGTGGTATAACCAAGGAGTTGACCTACTACGTCAAATAATCTGATACCGTTTGCTTCTGCACCTCTATAAAAATCCTTAGCTCTAAATTCTATAGCTAATGCTTTAATATCTAAATCAGGAAGCTCTTTATGGATATAGGCTTTTAAATCTTCGAAATCCATTCCTTTTGCTTTATACAAAGCCCTTTCAACGTCAGAAGGTGTAAGAGTAAGCTGGTCTAATTCCTTACGGTATTGTGCTCTCTTATCCTCTTCATAATTTGGGTTTTCAATAATTTTTTCACCATCCCATACATACAGTAATGAATCATCACAAAAGTTATTATATACTTCTCCTGTTACTTCGATATTTTGTATTTCTTCATTTATGCAAGGGCACTGCCCACATCCACTTATTTCATTGTTTTCAATAAAAATATAATACATTTGTCCTCCTATTCGTTTAATCCTATACGTCTATATCCACACAAGTATATTTCTGTGTCAGCTTTTACTCCTGAAGTTGCTGTATTTATTATATATAGTTTGCCATCTGCACCAATCGGAATAACCGTAGATTTCCAGTTATCATTTTTATTTGCAGTTCGTGTATTTGCATAATTCATATTTAAAGCATAATTCATATTTAAAGTAAATGACTCATCAAATAAGCTACTATACACAAGAACACCACTATAATTACCTGAAGTTGTACCTGTTGCACACCAACCTGAAATTATTATTTCATATTGGTAATCATCATTAGGGATTAAACCTAAAGATTTTAAATTGAACGTATAAGTGTTTCCTGCTGTATAAGTATAGAGTGAAATTCGTGTGAAATTGGTATTAACCCATTGTCCATCAAAATTATCACCACTAATTGTATATGAATTTATTTTTTCAATACAATTTCCATTATCATCATTTGTACCAATCCTACGATAACCATATATACGTACATTACAGTTTAAAGTGCTACTACTAGGCAGAGAACCTGAACCGTTAAAATATAAACTAATATTTCTATCATTAGCAAAAATAGGTAATGTACCACTTGCAGCTGTTTCTCTTGTGCTTGCCGTTCTTGTCCTGACACGACCAAGAGTTAAGCACTTTCCGTCTGAAAAATCATCTTGTGTCATTGTACCTGAAGCAATTCTAGTCGTAGTATAATTTCCACTTGTTTGCCCTGTATATATATGACCCGAAAATAATATTTCATAATCATAATTATCATCAGGTAAATAATTTTCTAGACTAATGACACTATAAAATGGGGGTGAAGGCTTACCGCTATATGCAGTTATACCATTATGAATAAAGCGACCGTCCGCAATATCACCACCTATCAGATAATATTTTTTATAATCCATACCTTCCCAAAATCGCACATTATTAACATTTATATACGTTCCGTTTAGGTCAACAGAACCTAAAAAAGCACGCTCATAAAGTAATCTATTTGCAGAATGATTGCCAATCCTTAATGGAAAACTATTTGTTATATCCATAGCATTATCGGTAAAGCTTGCTACTTGCATATAATTTTCACCATCTGTTGAATATCTGAAAGTTTTTGTTTTACCGTTTACTGATATTTTTACCCAATATGTTGTGTTCGTACTTGCAGTAAATAGAGTTGTGCTTGTATTTGTTTCCCAATTATAGGTAGTTATATTCCAAGTATTTGATGATATCTCTAATGTAAAGAAGTTTTCTGCACATAAAATATCTTGTGTCGTTGATTTTGTGACACTCCCTGTTGTGAATTTTACAACATACTCGGCATTATCTTGTTTACCGTTTAATACTTGTAAATAATTTCCTTCACTAAATACACTTACAATTCCGTTTAATACTGTCGGATTGCCGTAAATTAAGGCATTTGGGTAAAGATTTTTACTTTCTATACAAATATTTCTCATACGTTTTTCCCTACCCTTCTAAAATAGGAAACTGTAAAATGTGTATCAGGACAAGTATAGTTACGAATGTTTGTGATACTTATGTTTCTGTTACTACCATGTATTACAACCCTGTAATTTCCACCACCCAAAATAGAACTTGCACCACTCCGAACATAATCAGAACCCATATATTGAATAAACTCTCCGTCACCATTTTTAACCGCTAATGTTGATTGTTGCCCGTTTGTACTATTTGAACCTGTCCATACAAGCCCTATAACTTCATAATCATAATTTACATCCGTTAAAATTTCAGATAAATCAAATGTTTGTGTAGCATTTGAAGCAATTGTTACACCTGACATAAGTTTTAAATTAGCAACTTTCCACTTGCCATTTAATTGTTTACCACCTATCGGAATTGAATTTATATTACTTATATAATCAGTCATTAGCTTTGTGGTACTCCTATATATAATGTTGAAGTCGTGCTATCATACCAAATATCGGATGAATTAACTTTATTATCTAACTGTGTCTGTATATCGGAACTATCAGCTTTACTTTCAAGTATTTCTCTTGCATCTATATCCTTAACCCAATAAATATTTGTACCGTCTGATAATTGCGAAACAGTCCGATATTTTTTTAGGAATACATCAAATTCTACTGAATCATCTGCGACAAAGCTTACTCCTTGACAGCCTGGTGATGTTATAGTTAATGTAAACGGTCCCCATTGTGAGCCTTCCCCAGACGACATATCTCGTGTTATCCTTACAGTTACATCCCAGTATCCAGGCTCAGTAACATCAGGTTGTATATAACTATATGATATTTGTTCTGTATATGGGTAACACTCTGGTGGAGCACTTACAGTTACTGTTGGTTCTACACCTTGAGGTAATCCTCTCACTATTCCCCTAATAGATGTTCTCATTACCATATCTCTAACTCCAAGTTAATTTTTCTTGTAAACTATTGTATGTCATTGATACACCACCCTGAATATCAATATTACCACTACCTAATATACTCGTATTGTTGATAGTTTTTATATTAGTTCCTGAAACTAAAGTATCTTGTTTATTACTCAAGGCTGTATAAACACCGCCACTTGTTACTGTATTTGTACTTGCAGACGTAGGTGAGCTGTCCATATTGATACGTGCATTAGGAATATACCCTGTTGTACCGTCTAAAAGTTGGTAATTATCACTATTAAAGCCAACGCATAAACTGTTAGATGTGTTATTAGTGCCTTTGTTTAATTGTATGGCATAATCTGCCGTTGCTTTTGCATAATTACCTAATCCTAGTGCGTGGCTTGCATTTCCGAACGAATACGCACCCAAAGCGGTACCATAGTTGCCTGTTGCTTGCGAACCTGTACCAATATTAATAGCTTGAGATTTAGTACTAGCTGTACCGTCAACTGTTATTGAACTGTTACCTGTTGCAGTATTCTGTAAGAATTTTGCCCCAGCAATAGCTATACCACTTTGTGCATTAGTACTCGTAGAGTCAAAAATTTGGTCTACGTCAAAGTGAGCTGAAATCATTGGACCTCTAACGTCACAAACACCAATATAATTGCTATTTCCCAAAGTTACAATTTTTGATTCACTACACGCTACTGATACCCATCGTGTATCAACTTCTAACTGCGGAATTAAAACTGACAATTCCCATGTAACACCATCTTCTGAAGAAGAAAAATAACCGTCGCCTCCAATGGCTATAAATTTTTCCCCGTCATAGGTTAAAGCTTCCCACCCATGATTTCCTAAATTACTAATGGCACCTAAGTCTGTCCAATCTGTACCATTTGTAGACGTAGCAACATATCCCCTTGCGTCCATCACTACAAACTTATTACTTCCATAAGCTATTACATTATATCCCGCACTATCCCCATATTCATCCGGGGCGTACTGTTCTGGTTGTGCCCATGTTGAACCATCGTTAGAAGTTGAAATATACCCCATAGAGCCTAAAGCTACAAATTTTCCATTTCCGTAAGCTATAGATTTCCATCCACCGTATTCTAAAACGGACTCCACTTCAGAGGCTGCCCAAGTAACCCCGTCAACAGAAGACGAGAGGTGCCCTTCATAACTTAAAGCTACAAATTTTCCATCCCCGTAAGTTACTGTATAACCAACACAAGGTTGAAATAAATTTGGATTTTTTACTGCAGAAGTCCATTCAGTACCATCAATAGAAGTTGAAGTATACCCTTCGTCACCTAAAATTACAAATTTATTATCACCATAAGCAATCGAAACCCAATCACGACTGTTTAGGTGCAAATTACTAACTTCTTCTGCTTGAGACCAATGAGGAGTTGCTTCATTAATAGTAATATGATCCCCCGCAATTAGCGTATCTTGCTTTTCATTAAAAACTTCTGAAAGAGCCACACCACTTTGTGCGTTAGTACTTGTAGGATCATAGGTTTGGTCCACAGTAACTGAAACAGTAGCCCAACTTGGGTTAGTACCATCAGTTGTTAAGAACTTTCCACTCTGCCCTGTTTGAGAAGGTAAAACATTAGTAGGTAAAATTGGACTCAAATCTACCATACCTGTATTTGCTGTTTTAACTGTAGTAGTTCCGTCAGTAAATCCAAGAGGTAAATAAAAATTTGTATAAGTTGTAGTTAAATTAAATGGGGATTTAGCTTTAGAAACCAAAGGAGCGAGTAAATTATAAGCCCCACTGTTAGAAGAGTCGTACTTCCTAAAACCTACATGAGTTATTCCAGCTGCAGCTGAAGCATAGTTCCCTAATGTCATTAAAGGAGCACCGTCAATAGTGTTTGTTGGGTTAAATTCTAAGTAACCCTTTTCTACATTGTTATTATCATATAATGTAAACCCTAATTTATTATTTGAAGCAGACTGCTTAAATCCAATTTTCTTCTGCCCTACAAAAATTTTAGTACCTGTAATATTTTGATCTGTATTTGTTGTTACATAGTTATTTAGAGAAGAAGCAGTTAGAAAGTTTGCTCCTGCTATAGCAACACCTGACTGAGCATTAGCAGAAGTAGGGTCATAAACTTGGTCAATTGTTATAGAGCCACCACCTTGAATATCTATATTACCATTTCCAAGAAGAGACGTATTATTAATTGTTTTAATATTAGTCCCCGAAACTAATTCTTCCTGCGGAGTATACCCAAGAGCTGCAATAATATCTGTATCAGTAATACCCACGTCATCAGTTATTAAATACAATTCTGATTCATTAGGAGTAACAATACTATCGTATTGTTGCTTTGTTAACTTATTTATAACTAATTGACTTATATTTGTATCTTGTGACATTTTTAACCCTTTTACACTAAAATTTAATTCTCAGGAGGTATTTGCTCTTCGTTTTCTTCCTCAATTATTTCTTCAACTATTTCCTCATAATTTTCTGCAGTATCCCCGTCTTTCAACCAAACTACAGGAAACACCTCTTGTGTACTTATTCTTCGCAAAGTGTATCCTTCAGCAGGGTAAAGTACTTGCCTTTCTTCTATTACTTCAACTCCCTCAGGACAAAACCCGCACCATATACCTGAAACTCCGTTTAATGTTCCTACATAAGATATCTTTATTTCCATATTTTAATCCTTTCTATGTTGTTGCAGGTAAATCAAAAAGAACTGTTGTATTTGTTCCGCCAAAACCACCTGTAACATCGGTCCAATTTCCTATTACAGACTGTAAGTTACTCGGGAAGTGCACTGTGCAACCTGAAACACTGTTCAGCATATTGCTAAATTGGTTAGTATAATTTGACCCGAAGCTATTCGAAGTTAATGACGGAAATGAAAGAGTAACTAATGAGGTACACCCACGGAAAGCATAACCCAGTGCATTACTACCAGAGATTGTTGTCAAACTTGATAAATCCACTGACGATAAATTGGTGCAACCATAAAAAGCATAACCTAACCCCATACTGCCACTTATAGTAACTAAAGAACCCAAATTTATAGAAGTTAAAGAAGTGCACCCACGGAAAGCATAATAAAAAACATTACTACCAGAGATTGTCGTCAAACTTGATAAATCTACTGACGCTAAAGAAGTAGCCCCGTAAGCCATCTCATACAAGCCACTATTGCCGCTAATAACAGTTAAAGAACTTAAATCTATAGAAGTTAAATTTATACAATCCCTAAAAATAAAATACAAAGAATAAGGATTACTTACTGTTGTTAAACTTGACAGATCAGCTGAAGTTATATATGGGCAACTATAAAAGGCGTAAGCTAACGCGTATCCTCCCAAGTCTGTTGCGTTACTAGGTAAAGTGAAAGTAAAATCACTATGAGGCGCCCCGTATACTCCATTAGTATCAACCTCCCTTGGGATGCCATCAGAAGTTCCGCCTGTAGATGTTATTATAGTAGGACATACTCTCTGTGACCCAATGTAGAAACTCATTATGCTACACTCCAATCTCTCATAACAATAGTAGTTAAATCTGCAGACCTTGCTATATTACTACTTATTCTCGCGTCAGGAATTAAACCTGTTGCGTCCAAAAGTTGATAATTATTATTATTTCCGAGGCCTATGCTTAACGTATTAGCAGTAGAGTTCGTACCTGTCCCTATTTGAATAGCAGAACTCCCTGAAGCACTTGCTCCTGAGCCTATAGCTACTGTCGTAGCATTAGATGCACTTGCATACTGCCCAATAGCAACTCCATTTTGACCTGTTCCATTTGAACCATAACCTATATTTACTGCACCTGACTGACTTGAAGCATTACCTAATATTGTTAAGGCATTACTACCTGTTGCAGTATTCTTAAGAGCATTTTCATTAACCCATTTCTGCGTATTTGAATTATAAGAAAGGACTTGCCCGTTGACTAAACTTGACAAAGCAACGTCAGTTAATCCACTTAAAGACGTTGTAAATGAAGCTGTAGTATTTACCCACTTTTGAGTAGTACTATCATAAGTTATATACTGCCCGTCAGTTAAATTTGTCAAATTTACGTCCGTTAAATCGTCTAATGCTTTATCAGGAATTACAGCTGAAATAATAGCACTATCGCTATCATTATAAGTAGAGGTATAACCCTCTTCTGATATAGCAACAAATTTTGTTCCGTTGTAAAACAAGATCCTCCAAGAAAGGTCACTCGAGTTCAAGTTAGAATCTTGTACTGCTTGCGTCCAAGTTGTGCCATCTGTAGAGGTTGAATAATATCCATTGTAGCCTAAAGCTACAAATTTTGTTCCATTATAATATAGTTTCTCCCATGAATGATTTCCTAAATTAGAATCTTGTACTGCTTGCGTCCAAGTTGTACCATTTGTAGAAGTTGAAATATACCCTGAAAGACTTAAAGCTACAAATTTTGTTCCGTCATAGACTAAGCTCCTCCAACTCTGATTACCGAAGTTGCTATTATAAGTTGCTGCTGTCCATGTACTACCGTCTGCAGAGGTTGAAATATACCCTGAAAGACTTAAAGCTACAAATTTTGTTCCGTCGTAGACTAAGCTCCTCCAATTCTGATTACCTAAGTTACTATTATAAGTTGCTACTGCCCATGTAACACCATCGACTGAAGACGAAACATAGCCACCCCACGATATAGTCACAAACTTATTATTTCCGTAACTTAAAGCGTCATATCCTATACTAGGTTCATATACTAAATTAGGAACATTTTGAGCTTGGCCCCAAGTACCCCCGTCTGTAGAAGTCGAGATAATACCCGATCCTCCAATAGCCACCCATTTTGTTCCACTATAAGCTACTGAACTCCAATGGTTGTCCCCTAAGTTCGTATTTACTTCTGCTTCAGTCCATCCTTTTGAACTTTCAGTAATTATTATATTATCCCCTGCAGTTAATTCTTTTTGAGGGACATACCCAAGGGCTTCCTCTACATCGGAGCTATTAATCTCAGTAATATAACCTTGTCTTATAGTCCATTCTTTCGAAGCTATTTCTTCACCATTATAATATGCTTTGGCGTTGTTAACCGTATCTGTCTCTATATAAATATTGGTAGGAGAAATAGCAATGGTGTTATTTTCATTGCCATCCGTAAAGCGCAATGAATCCGCACTTGTAGTTGGGTCACTAAAATTACTATCTATATAACCCACACCTGCGTCTACAATATATTGCTGAGCGTCAATTACATTTGTAGAAACTTTCGGAGCGTCTATAACAATGTTATCATCTCCAGTTGCAGCGTCTGTTTCATTAATAATAGAATTCCCGCTACTAAAATTGATAGTACTATCAAAAGTAGGATTAGAACCTTCAACAACAACTGTGGCACTATTAATAGTAACGTTATTATTAGCTCCCCCGTCAGTATAGAAATTAATACTGTCTGCTGATATTGTTATATCTTCCCCTGAATTATCAAAAGGAACATAATCTTCTAAATCACTACTTTCAAGTTTATTGTTAAGTTGAACCTGAATATTTGAAGTAACATCTGTTAAATACCCAAGCTTTGTAGAAGTAATAGAACTTACAGCTACCTTTCCATTTGAATTGGAAACTAAAACTCTCCCTGTAGTTAAATCACTGCTAGTAATAGTTGTGGCTGCACCTGTGATAGTAGGTTGCTTTCCGTCCAAAGCATTCTTCAAGTCAGTTTGATCACTTAAATCACCTGTGATATTTCCCCATTCTAAAGAAGTAACGTCTCCATTAACCCATTTTTGAGAAGTACTGTCATATGTTAAAAATTGACCGTTAGTTAAATTGGATAAAGAAACGTCATTTAAACCTTCGATGGTTAAATCCGCAACTCTTGCTATATTTGTCGAAAGACGAGCGTCGGGAATTAACCCCGTGGTACCGTTAATTAATTCGTACGTATGGTTATAATCTGAAAATTCTAAATTTAAATTTGAACCTTCTATATCAATAAAAGTTGTGTATAACCCTGAAGAAATAGACATATCCCCGTTTGCGGAAAGAGCAATAATCTTACCATTACCACCACTTTGTCTCCACCATCTTGACGAAGTGTTATCTACTATAGGAGTTCCTTTTACCCAAGTAACTCCATCTTTAGAAATAGCCACACTTCTACCATAGTGCTCAGTAGCAATAAATTCACCTTCACAATAAATTAAGTCGTCCCAATAGTAAGAACTTCCTGTACCTTCATTAAGGACACTGTTAAGAGACGGATCAGACCAATTTACTCCGTCTAATGAAGTAGATACATACCCACGTTCATTTAAAGCTATAAACTTGTTATTTCCGTAACTTATAGCACTCCATCCATTAATGCTGTCACTAATTTGATCTCCTGCAGTCCATGTACTTCCGTCGGTTGAATAAGCTGTGTACCCGTCAGCATTTAAAACTACAAACTTATTATTTCCATAAGTTATCTTATACCATCCTGACAAACTAATATCTCTTAAATCAAGATTTGGCGCTCCAACAGACCAATCTCCTGAACCTTTAGTAGAAATATAGCCTTCCCAACCTATAGCAACTACTAAGTCACTTCCATTATATGCTAAATCATACCAGTCGCCATTACCTAAATTGGCATTTGGTGTGGCTGTAGTCCAAGCAAGGGTAGACACAGAAGCTTCGGAATAATACCCCGTAAAATCAATAGCTATAAATTTATCGTCAACAAGTTCTATTGCTTCCCATGATAAAGTCGTCCCTGAAGGGGACAGAGCAGCTACACTTGTAGGAGTTCCCCAACCTAAGTCAACTTTAATTCCCTGTTTTAAATCCAAGGCACCTTGCAAGTCAACCTGGTTGCTTAAAGTCCCAATAATATTTCCCCATTCAGCAGAGACATTTGTATTAGAAATTTTTAGTACTCCACCAACTTCCCCTATAGCAATTCCTTCCCCTGCATTCTCTGAAGTTAAATTATTTTGTTTTAAATCTAATTGGTCCTTTACTAACTTTGCTGTAGGGTACTGAGTATTATTTGGATTCTGTGAAAAAGCACTTACTTTATTTGCTTGATTCTCAGGAGTAAATCCGAGAGCGTCAACAACCATCGTACTGTCAATGCTCTGAAGAGCTGTTTCAGCCAAAGCCCCTTGAGCTGCTGTAGCAAACTCATTTACATTATGAGTAACTATATTTCCAAAAGTACCTAAAGTACTATTTATGGTAGCTATATCATTTTCATTTATAGAAATTTGACCAATATTAATGTCATTAGCCCCTGAATTTATAGCTGCCCATTGTTCTGCAGTAAAACTTGAATTATTCAATGTATATTCGTACATCCAAGTAACTACATTATCTTCTACAGTAGCTTTATATCTATTATAAGCTGTATTTAAGAGTTCACTATCCTTATCTATATCAGAAGCTCTTAAATTCCAAGTTTGGTTTACTATATCAAATCTATATAAATCAAATTTAGTTCCGTCTATTACCCACGCGTAATCAAAGTTTGTAAGCAGAGTCTTGTCATAAGCATTTAAATCTGCAAAAGAAGCCCAATCATTCCCATTATTTGTAACAACACTATTTATTACAAAGGCATAGTCATTGTTTGTGACTTCCCCTGAATATGATTCTAAATCACTTACATTATTAAAAGTTCCTATAAAATTAGCTGTATTAGTAGCTATCGAGCTATTTACAAATTCTTTATCAGCCAATTGATTAGAAGTTGAAGCTGCTGAAGGAATTTTCCCATTTATTGTGGCAATATCCCCTGCATTTGTTGCTATATTTGTAGTATTAGTCGCTATTTGAGTTAATTGTGCTGCTGTAGCAAACTTATGAATTGTGTTAGTATCGTCCACCAAGTCAGCGCTTAGCATAGATGACGCAGTTATCAAAGGTTGCTTAGAATCTAAGGCCTCTTGCAAATCTGTTTGGTCACTCAAAGTCCCTATAATGTGACCCCATCTACCTAAGTCAATTTCAATATATTCAGAACTTAGAGTTCTTCCATTCTGGTCCTTCAAGGAAATAATATTATCTTCCCACCCAAGACTTTTACCATAAATAATTTCAGTTGAAAGAGCCCCTACATCTTCTGCTGTAAGAGTTATATCCCCCGTTAAAGGATAATTATTAATCTTTGTTGTTTTATCAACTTTTAAAGCTAACTCAGCGTCGAGACCCTGCACTCGTTCAACGGCAGCGTCTACTTCAACACCTTCAAATTTAGATAGATAACCGTTTATACCATTTATATACATACCTTAGAATTTAATCTCCCTCTTCCTCTGTGCTCTCCTGAACATAGAAATCCTCGTGGTTTTCCTGACCTCCTTCAACCTCATATGGAATATGATTTTCATTATTGTTTTCTTCTTCAACCATAAAGTTCTGCAGCATATTACCAACATTTGAAACTACATAAGTAACCCTTTGTCTTGTATAAGGTAAAAGAGTTACCTTACCTTTCATAGTCAACTTAGCCCGAAAAGCCATTAATGTAGGATAAACATACTTTTCAACAAATTTAGCAAATTGTGTGAAAAATGAGGCGCTCACCATACCTACGTCTAATTCAGATTCTAAAGAAAAAGTATTTTCTTCACCCATAGGTAAAGTTTCAAACCATTGAGTTAAGACTACGTTATCAGAAGAAATTGTAAAAGGAGCCAATGATATCTCCCCTTCAAAAGGGTATTGTGTTTCAGAAGTACTTCTATCTATACCTATACAAATATATCCTCCAATTATTTCCATGGAAACAGAAGAAGGTACTACTATATAATAACTATACTTTTCTCCGTCTGTAGAAACTCTTACTGAATATTCATTTCCGTCAAAACCGAGAGTTATATAATAGTTTGTTTCGGGTCTCAGTACTCTTGCACTCACAAAAGTGTCTGTTCCGTCAATTTCTTGCCATGCTCTTTGACCTGAAATTTGTTGACCTACTTTAAGAACTACACGGCCATAAGAATCAATACCTAAATAAAACCCATGATTAACTGAGGAAGCAATACACTGGTCCTGAGTAAAGGTTCCACCTGTTCTTATCTGAAAATTAATACTAAATTTCCCTGAAGCTGTAAAATTTGAATAAACAACATAATCATTAACAGAAAAATCTGAAACTTCATTTATTGAAGAAACAGTCGGTTCACCAACATAGGATAAAGTTAAAGCGTCATCGGGACTTCTCAAAAGCTCAAGAACTGTCTCAATTCCTCTTTTACTCCCCTTTAAATGATGAATCATGACTAAAAGGTAAACTAAAACTCGTAGACTATCGTTATCTTGCCCTAACAAATCTCTAATATAGCCATAGCCACTCTCTTCTATAATAGCTTCAACACATTCTATAGGAAGATCTTGCGTGTTTTTATACTTACTCTCTATATTATAAAAAGCAGAAGCTAAAAGCTCTGTTTTTTCGTAATCAGTTGACAAAATATAGTCAATTAAGGGTATAATTTTTTCTCCATACAAAGGAGTATTAACCCAGTACTGAGGAAGAAAATAACTCGCTGAATATCCTAATATGCTCACTTATTACTCCTCCAAAATTTCTAAAGTATGGGTAAACGTTACATAAGAATTCCAATCATAAGTAATTTCGTCAACATTTTTTATTAATGTCCACTGAATACTTCCGTCTATAGTTCCGCGTTGCGCAACTTCCAAAATTGTGTAATCCTTAGACGGGTCAATAGCCATCTCAGTTTCTGCCCCGTCTTGGTATCTTGTAACTCTTATTTCTGTGCAATCTACCCCCTGACCTCCAATTTCCTTAACCACAGGGTATACAGCTGCTGTAACCGCAAAGGTTGTTACTCCTCCTGCATAGGTAGCCTCAATCGGGTCGCCATTACGGAAATAGTAAGTTACATCTCCTTCAACATAAAATCTACTGTTAAGACTATCTTGAACTGCTACAGGATAATCATATTGCTCAAAATTTAAATTCTCTTCGGTACCTGTAGAACCCGTATAACTTACACACTCTAAGGAATACGGCCCTTTAGCATTAACTGTTTGACCTAACTGAAATTGAGATAAAGAAGCCCATGCACTTGTATTATCGTCATTAATATAATCTTTCACAACCCATACTATGCCACCGTCTACAATAAAGTCACCAAGTTCATGACCTGTTGTATCAGGTTCCGTACCTCCACTTGTACGTACAATATCCACACATTTAAACATATAATCAGGGTACTGTTTTAAGTACATGTAGTCCCCTATGCCGTACTGAGTACTTGGAGACCTCAAAGAAATTGATAAAGAAGGCATTCCCGGAAGTTTTTTAAAGCACTTCCAATAAATTGAACCGTCTTGTATAACAATATCCGTATCAATTTCAGAAGGAGGGATAACGGGAATTCCCCACCCATCCGCAGGTTCCGTAACTCCAGTATAACCTAAAATCTTTGAAGCTTTATATAAATTATCCCCAACTTTTATAATATGTCCTAACTGATAATCAGTATTAACTGCTCTTTCATTAATAGTCAATGAAACACGAGCATATTTTACGTACGGAAGATCTTCAATGAGCCTTTCTAAGGTATATACATTAAATGTAACCCCCAACTCCTGATTATAATAATTTTTTAAAATATTATCTATATCTAAATTTATATCAGCTATACTTTTATATTTATTTCTAAGAACCATTTGTATAGTTATATCTGCAACTTCTCTTCTTGGAACAGTAATATCAGGAAGGGGAGTACCAAAATAATTTTCTTCTTTTAAAACTTCTTTTACCTCAGCTACTTCAGTATTTGCAAGTCTTTCCTTATTTTCCGAAGCAGTTCCTGGATAAACTCTTGTTCCTGTCAACAAAGTAGAATTATCCTTCAAATAGGTTATTAAAGTATAAGTCGGAGTTAATGCCTTCCAATTAGCCTGAGTAACTGAAGGAATTATTTCCTGTAACCTATTTGCGTAATCCACTTTTGACCTTATTAAGTTCTGAGTTTCATGGTCTAAAGGAGCAGTAATCTTAAGAGATTCTACAGATTCAAAAGGAATATAAGAAGATATCGTAATAACGTCTCCTAAAACCCCATACGGAAACATACTTGAAGTATATGGAATTGAAGGAGCATCAGCTAACTCAACATATCTTATTGTAATCTCGGTGCCTGTCCCGTACTTATATTTAGCGGTACTAAAAGAGTTAAGGTATGCAATATCAACTGAACCATAAGGATTAGTTCTCACCAAGTACTTATCATAAATCATATCTTTTATTACTTTAGTAGTAGGGACTTCATTATTATCCTTGAAAAGCACAAAGTCTTCTGAAATTCCTGAAGTGAACAATGAAAATATTTTAATATCAGAAGTTCCTGTTACGAAAGAGCTCTCTCTAACATTTCCTACTACTGTTCTAATTGTAGTAGTTACCCCTTCTTCTAAATCCACGTCGTCTAAAGTTAAAATGTTATAATCAGAATTATAAGTTCCGATTACAGAAAATTTAGGTAAAGTGTAATTACTATTAGGAGTTATCTGAATAAGTCTTTTTAAATTAGAGCCCCTAAAAGCGGAGTACCCTAAATTAACTGCTATACCTATATTGGAAGAAGTAAGAGCAGCTGTAGATAAATAGTTCTCTCTACTTTGAGCAACAATACGGTAACTCAACGTTGACATAATATTAGCCAACATACGAATTAAAAAGCTACCTTCAGCATTATTACTGAGGTCTCTCCATTTACTATTGTTCTCTTGACTCCTAAAGAAATTTACAATTGAATTAAAAGCCGACGTTATACTTAAACTTTGAAGATCTAAAGCCATTATATAAAATTTCCTAAATTTAAACTAATTCTAAGTTAAAATTTAATAAAACTATGCAAATTAAATTTTAGGATATGGAAGTTAACTTAACTCAAAGCTTATATTTACAATTCTTAACAATACAGAAGTATAATTTACAGTATCGTCTAATGCAAAATAATATGGCTATGATGTCTGCATTAAGAAATCCAATGTCTTATAGCCAAGCTTATGCTCTCGACAAGGTTCTTTCATTAGATAATGCAAACATACGAACTCAACTTCTTATGATAGAAGCTCAAGAAGAAGCCACAAAGAAAAAGTTAAACTTAATAGGTTGAAACCTGCACACTCCAAGTAGGTAACTTTACTACTTCTCCTGAAGCCTTCATTCTTAAGAAAAATGTCATGTAAATTACCCCTTGCTCAAAATCCACGTCAACGTCAGCCTTTACTATTTCAGCCCTTGTTTCAAAAACTTCAACTCTTTCTTTCACGTAATTATATATTCCGTCAACAGTTTGTGAGTTTAACGGGTACTGAGAAAACCTTTTTATATTTAATCCGTACTGCCTAAAGTTAGGAATTTCCCCCTCTTCAGTAGTTATCATTCGCCAAACACCCTGAACAATTGTTCTAGTATCATAAAGCATGACTGCTGTAGAAGAAGAAACAAAAGGGTCCCGTACATTCAAATCTGAAAATACGTAAACCATTTGAGCATTGTTCTTATTTGTTGCAATCTCTTGAACTTTGGAGTGCTGCTTTATAATTTGGTCTGTTATTAAACTCATGTAATTAAAATTTAATCTTTATATTAAATTCCCATCTACCTGCTAATCCTTTTACGATAAACTCCCCTACACCTATCCAAAATTTTTGCCACTTAGAAATTTTATCGTCCACTGTGTAAATTCCGTCTACCTTCTTATACTTTGCCTTATACTCCAAGTTCATTTGCTCTCTCCAAAGTCTTCAAAACTTGCGCAATATAGCTATTTCCTATAAATTTACCGACCCTTACATCAACAAATTGAGCAAGATACTTAATTATACCCTCTGTTGTAACCCAAGAAAATATAGAGTCACTCCCACGAGCGTTATTAAAATCTCTATCTGCTAACATGAAGTTTTCCGTTACACTTTTTCCACCTTTACTCGCAGGAATTATATGATCTAAAGATACATTCTTTTTATTTAATTTATTCCCTGCAGCGTCAAATTTCACTGTTGGGAGCTTCCCCTTTCGAAATAAAGTTTTAAGCTCATTTGAATATGTAAATGTGGGGTTTTCTTTTTGTAAGGACGTATGGGCAGGAACCTGCATTCCAAAAGAAATAGGTTTTGTCTGTGTCACAAAGCTCCTTGGAGGTTCTACTCCAAAGGAAATTGGGTGTATACTTGAACTCATCTTTAACTCCTTATTTATTCAGTTTTACTATATAAAAGAAATGCAAGAGGGTTCTCTTGCATTTCCATTTAACTTTCTAAGTCAGGCAATAACTCCTTGTACGCGTCTGGGTCTCTTTTATTAGTTTTGTCAAAGAATCTATCCCATTGCGCTGCAGTGATAGTAACAGTATGACCTCCTATGGTAATAGGAACCCCGCTTAGCAAAGTAAATAATGCGTGTCTTCTATAAAAATTCAAAGCATTCTTATAATTATTTATTGCTATCTTCTTTTCAACATCCGGAATTGGAAGGTTCTCTAAAATTCCATTAATTACTGGAAGGAGATCGTCGCTATTAGCTCCCCATGCTTTAATCGTGCTATCAAAAAAGTCAGAACGAGTCATTGACAAGAACTGAATTCTCTGTTGTTCTGCTGCTTCTTTCATAGCAATGTAAGCCTCATCGTCTTCGAAATAAAAATTTCCTTGAAATTCCACAATATTTCTTGTGGTCCGCTGAATAGGTAAATTAGCATACTGTGGCATGTATTTTAAAGTCCGCGTAACTTGAGCTTTCTTTACATTATAAGTAATTATTTTATTGTCTGATTCTACATAATACATTTTAATTTCCTTTATGAACCATAAGTTACTCTATTAGCTGCTGCATTTATAAATATAAAGCTATTTGTAATTCCCGTAGCAGTATAAGATACCTCTACCACTTCACCCCTTAAGGCGGGACAAGCTATATACCCTGTACTTGTTGTTTCAGGTAAATATAAAGTTGTGGCGTAGTTAGAAGTTGTATTTACCATTTCTAATTTTGCATTTGCTATACCTGCAGTCTTATTAAATAAGAACCACCCATTAGTAGGAGCTGTATAAGTATCCCCTGAAGTAGGCGCGTCTAACACCTCATAGGTATTTGAAGGGAAACCATTACAACAAACTTCTGTATCCCCTACCAAAAGCTGCCCTACGTCTTTTAACAAATATATGGTATCATCTTGCATATCCCCTTCAAGGTATAATGTTTCATATTCAGTCTCCTCGCCAACCCATAAATTCCTAACAACAGGGTTAGCCTCATTTGAATCTGCAATCCCAAAAACCCTAATCTGAGAATCTGCATTATTTTTAATTGTTTCGTCGTCAATCTTAATTACTCCATAATCGTCACTTGTTGCTGCGTCGTTCTTAGTAACATACTCGTGAGTATTCAAATAAGTATTTAATGACGAAACCGTAACATAACCTCGAGCCTCTAAGTACGTTCTAATAAAAGTTTCCATTAAGCTCTGTGAAAGAACTGCATTCCAACCATAAGGGTCGTCAGATTCTCCGCTAACCTTATAATACACAGTAGAAGTCAAAGTATCAACATAGGTAGAACCTATTGGAGCTGCTACAACACCCTCAGGAGAACCACTCCCCATATAAGGAGTAATTCTATCTTTAGCTCTGTTAGGGATAGTAACCGTAATTAATTGGTTATTATCGTCGTACATTTTTAAGTCCACATCCATAGGATTCGGATTTAAAAATATATCATAAAATACCGACGCCATATCTACGGTGTTCGTTAATAACTCTGCTAAATTTTCTGCTACTATTTGTATATCTGCCATTTTCTGTTTCCTAATATTTTATAATTGGTATCATTATTCCATGATCTACTTCGTTTTTACCTGCTCCACCATTAGATATAGTTATATCAATGCTGTGTTGGTGAGGTGTTGAACTTGTAGATCCTGTCCAAGACCTAGAAGCTGCAAAAGAAATCTTTCTTTTTTGCCCGTTATTGTTTCTATTACCATGCCATTCCTCACCGCCTGAAACCCAAAAAGCTCCTGAAGCGTTATTATTGTGACCACTAAAGGTACCTGTAATTTCCATTGTACCTCTTGTGTGAGTGTGAGCCCCGTCCTTCGCTGTGGCACCTGTAATACGATGACTATGCTCTCCTACGTGCCCGTCTATGAACTGCCCCACGTCTGCAGGTAAACCACCCTTTATATACCTACCTATTAAATTTGGAACACCGAAAGTTGCAACACCATCTCCTCCATAACGATTCCCTAATTTATTACAAAGACGAGTTAACTCAGGTCTAATAGAAATATCATAAATAGTGTCATCGCAAACTAACCACCCGTCAGGGATTATCGGAGTAGGGCAAAACATTATCAAGCCTGTAAAAGAACTTGGAGCCAAATAATCTTCATCTACAATTGCTGCTGTAAATGGAGCCATACCATTGCCTTTAACCATGCCACTTATAGCAGAGGTGCCTGTACCCCCTCTTGCTACAGCTAATATACCTGAAGTTATATTATTTGCACTTAAATTTTGAACCTGAGAACCATCCCCTGAAGGAGAAATATAATCCACCCCTTCAATCAAATTTGCTGTAGACCAAATAAGTTGCCACCCGTAGCTGTCACTACCCGTTGCTTTATAATAAATACTTCTGTTCGTAACATCAATGTATAAAGCCCCTATTGAAGCAACTTGTACACCATTAGGATTTCCAGCTCCTGAATATGCAGTAACCCTCATTTTTGCAACGTTTGGAAGAACTACAGTTACTAAATTACCGTTTTCGTCATATCTTTCTAAATTCATGTCCATTGGGACAGGATTTAGAAACATATCGTAATACATTTCATTCTGATTATTTAAATTTGTAAATAATATAGATAGCAAATTAACTATGTCTTCCATAGTTCTTGCACTCTGTAACTTCTTATTTATATCATCTGCCATCTGCTCTATTTTCCTCTGTATTAAAATTTAAACTTATTCAACTTCCAACTTCATATTTTTTGTTATTATAAATTTCACAGGCTCTCTTTTCTCTGCTTTAAATTCCATTTTTAATGGAACTCTTTTCTTCGCTGTGAAATACATTCTTTCTGGTTCTTTTTTTCTATATTCAAAATGAGCTATATACATCCTATACAACCTCGTTTTCTGCTATAAATGTCCAAGAACCCTCAAGGGTTAACTTCCTATTTTCTTCGTCGTATATTGCCAAATGACATTTATTTATATCCTTCAAATTAGAAGTCTGATATGACTCCAAATTTACAGGAAATGGAAATATAGGATTATAGAAAGTCATTTTTGGTAAATTTCCTATTCTTAATTCTGCCTTTGTTACAATCCAATCTTCAGGAATATCTACTTCTACTAAAACCCATTCCTGTCCAAAAGCATTAAAATCGTCACCTTTATAATATTTTCCCATTATGCACTCCATCCATAAGCTACCCAGTCTGTTTCAACTGCATTATTCGCTGCAACTATTGAAAAAGAATCAGTGGATTTCGTAAAAGAAGTTGCATTAGCAGAAGGAATTAAAGTGTAGTGCTCTGTTTTAAATTCTTTCAACAAAGGAACTACTCCACCACCAATTAAATAACCTCCTGCTTCCATCCATCCGTCTTTATATAGTCTATACCAATTTTCTTCGTCTCCCCCGACTTCTACAACTACATGATAAATCTCTTCACTCTCCGTGGAAACTACTTTTACAGGGTAATATGGCTCAAATGTTGCAACAAGCCCATTTGAGTCTGTGCTCCATCTACCTATTTCAGCCATAGGAATTTGAACCCAAACGTCCTCATTGTTAATAGTCGCTACAACATGATACGTATATTCTAAAGGATTAAACCATACACCACCTGCAGTTACTTCAGGTTCTGCTACTTGACGAAAATAAGTATCTTCAGTAGGAGTTTTTACAATTCCGTTTGTATCATCGTAAAGAATATACCCCTCTTTATTAGCCAAAGTAGGAATTACCCCTGCTAAATTTTGATCTATAGTAGTAATAGTATTATTTAAAGTATTATTAGCTGCTAAACCATTAGCACATAAAATTATAGTTCCATAAGGAAGAGTAAAGGAATTATCAGCTCCGCGATACATTATAGTAGTAGCTTCAAGTACACAGTCTCTTAATTTATTAATTCCAAGAAATTTCGCCGAAGCTATACTCGTTATATTACTAAAATCCCTATCTGCAAAGTTAGAAGTGCTTGCTCCTACGAAAGTATATACAGCCTTTGCTGACGGATATTGTGTATCTGTACTCCCTGAAGTAATTGCTGTAATTTTATTTGTAACATTCTCTTTAGCCGTAAATCTTGCTTGTCCTTCAGCATTTAAATTATTTAAGCTCGGATTAGCAAAGTGCGCCTCACCTATTGCTGTCAAATTATTTAAATCTTTATTAGCAAGGTTCTCTGTATTAGCTGATATTAAAACCCAACCTGTATTACCCTCATCTTGAGCTTTAATATATAGAGCAGCGTTCACTTTATCAATATATAAAGTACCCTTATTAGCTATTACAACTGCTTCCGGGGAACCTATACCCTCAATTAACATATTACTTAATTCAGTATCAGTTATAAACTTTGTCCATCCTATACTTCCGTCCGAAAGAGTTTTAATATATAAATCCCCATTTGCTAAGTCTTGATAAATTACCCCTCTTCCAGCTTCTACTACCCCTTGAGGAGAACCACTCCCATTTAAAATATTAGACATGTCCTTTGCCCTATTAGGAATTGTATAAGTCTGCAAAATCCCTGCTTCGTCATACATTTGCAATGTTACGTCCATAGGAGTTGTATTATAAAATATATCATAAAACAATATTGCTATATTACTATAGTTAGTTGCTAACTTAGATAATATAGTTTCTATTTGTTCAAATGTAGGAACTGTTATTGCGTCTGCCATGCTATTTTCACTTTCTTTATTTACAATTTAATTATTACCTTTACCTTTGAATTTGTTTCAATTCTCTGCTATGTTGCTTGCGTCTACGCCGAGCATCAGCTAATTCGTCCTCAAGGCTTCGCTTTGCCGAAGCTCCCCCGCGCACATTAGCCGCCATTAAATCTGCTACTTGCTTTAATTTAGCAGGAGATACAATTTTATCTCTCATTTGCATATATTCTTGGCTATCATGAAGAATTTCACGAATGTCAGAGAAGTTTGTTCTTAACTCATTTGCAATATCACGAATACTCTGAGTTTCAATGTACATATCATATATTTTTCTTACTTCTGCTGCTGCCTTTAGGTCTACCCTTAACTCCCCATTTTCGTCAATATAATATCCGTAAGGAAGGTTCCTTGTATCTTTCTTTTGCAATTCATTATCCAAAATATCCATTAAAGTTACAAAATACCTATCTGCTAAATTTTCCAAGAACTCTTCAAGAGAAGCAGTATTGAAAACTATAAATACATAATCCCTTATTTTTATCATACTTGTGGGATACTTTTCCTCACTTGTATTCACAATTAAACAAAATTTTGGTTTAGTTATTCTCTTAAATATATAATAGTAACCTTCCATATTTGGTTTATTAACAAAATATCCCTTCCCAAATTCTTTATATGAGGAAGGATTAAATAAGTTTAATAAATTTTCTGCTAAATCATTCTGCTTTTGCATTTAACTTTTTCCGCTCTTTCTTCAAAATTTAATTGCAAACTTATAATTAAATTTTGAACTTAGGAAAAGAATTTTAAGAAAGAATTTAAATATGGCAGAAATTGTAAATAACGACAAATTGATTTTGATACTCACACAATATGGATTAGACAGAGTAGCAGAAGCAATGACTGACCCTTCTCTAAATCTAAATCTTACCAAAATTAAATTTGGCAGTGGTAATAACTATGAGTACTATACTCCCTCTGAATCTCAAACTTCCTTAAAAGGACCTTTAGGAGTTGAATTTTACATATATAAAAAAGAATTATTAGAAGATAATCTTACAGTAAGCTTCTACACAATGCTCCCTGAAAACACAGGAGGTTTTGACATCAGAGAAGTAGGGCTATACGAAACAGTTAATGACGAAGATAAATTATTTGCTATAGGAACTTGTCAACCCTTCGTAAAACCTACTACGTCTGATAATTATTTCATAGCCATAGATTATTATATCTTCCTAAAAGCAGCTAACTTTGCTTCAGTATATGACCAAATTGTGTTAGACTCTGAACACTCCTTAGTTACAGAACCTGACATGGAAGAAATGATGAGAACATTCCTGTTCTCAAATGCCAACCTAATAAACCAAATAGGAAATAACTCCCGAATTATTGGTTATAATAGAGCAACTCAACTCTACGAAAAAATTGAAGAAGACAAAACCTCTTTTAGTTACATAACATTATATAAAAACTATGCATCCCTTTTAGGAATGTCCTCATTAAATAGCATATTTTCTTTTTGGGTATTCGACTTTTCAAGAAGGTTACAATCTCAAAATGCTATAGTGGATTTGAGTCAGAATGCTAACTATTTATCCACTACAATTCCTGTATCTTCTTTAAATAGAGTGTACAATGGTTTCATGTCAATGTTTGATATGAAAGAAGCTAATTTTCTCTTAAGTTCAAATACACCGGTCCGATTATTTAATGATAGTAATAATTCTGATATTCCATTTGTAATGGCTTTCGCTATTAATCCTTCTTCTACCAATACTGATAGAACTTTAATAGCAAAATCAGATTATTCTACAGGTTCTCATACATTTGAATTTAGTGAATTAGCGAACGGAAGTCTCAGAGTTAAATTATTTACAGACGCTTCAAATTATTTAACCTTCACTTCAGATAGTAACGTTATTCCACAGGGACCTCACGCAGCTGTGTTCTCTTACAACCCTGTTAAACAAGAATTTACTACATATATAAATTCAACAAAAGTTCCTTTTAATAAAGTTGAAACAGGGAATTACGTTCACATGAAAGAGCTCCCGGGGACTTTATTTTACTTCTACTGTATTCCAACATATATAGGTTATGCTGACGCAAGCACCAACCCGTCGGTTATTTATAATACCGATGGAACTCCGTACGAAGGAGAAGAGTGGACTATCGCAAATTCTGTTCTTAATTATGAAGGAAATGCAGCGTCTTACTCCGCTTATGACGACATTCTCTTAGACCAACTATATGCTTGGGAGTATGACGACGGCGAAAACACTCATTATATTTATACTAAAGTTCCTCCTTCTACAGATGGTCAAACTCTTTCAGAACCGTGGGCTCCTCTATTCAATGATGACTATACTCCATATGTAGGTGACGACTTTATGGTAGTAGACGACCTTGTTATATACCGTAACGAGCACAATATGACTTATAATGATACTCAAAATCCTCCAAGACTTACTTTATACGCATGGAAATATGAAGCTCCAAAAGCTGAAATTTTCGCAAATAAACCTTCCGCTCCAACTTCATTCTATGAATATACTGCGGAAAGAAATCTTTACACAGGATTTGATTGGACTACAAATAATGGAAAAGTATATTACTTGGGACAAGAAGCAACCTATGACAGCGCCTTTGACGCAAATACTTTTTATCCAAATTTAACTTCTTACATAACAGACGCAAATGGAAATATTGCTCAACCAATAAATGCTGAGGTTGGTATAGTTTCCATTATTAAAGACGAACTGGAAGAAGAACGAGTACGAGCACTCTCTTTATTACTTTGTGCTACAACAGGGACAAACCCATACATTAGTGGCAGCTAGGAGATTACATGGCAGGTTTAGATACATTAACTATAACAAACTCAGGACTTTTTAGTATAAATCAAAAAATAGCTAACAGCAGGACCTATTCAAGTTCTTTAATAACTGTAGTTGGCTCTCCTGCAATATCTGATGGTATTGCCTCAGGACTATCTACAGAGAACTATTTTACTTATTCTCCGTTAAATTTTACAGATCCTGAAAAAATAACAATCTTATTTAAAGGCACATACATTCCTAATGGACAATCTCAATGTGCGTGGAGTATACAAAGTACTACAGGAAATTCTCTTCATTTGATTTTTGAGAATAACGAAGTCACTTTAAAATATGGAAACTTTACTGCTTTTTCTTTCGGAAATATTGCTTTTTCTGAAAGTACTGAAATTTCTATTTATTTAATAATAAGAAATACAAGTTATGAGTTTACAATGAATTACGGAAAAAAAGTAATTCAAAAAACAGGAAACCTTGACTTCACTATTCCTTTATCCACTCTTACGTCACTTACCTTAGGGAATGCCTCCCCACTCCATGCTAATCCATGGCTCGGTAGCATAAATTTAAATGAATTCTCTATATATAATAATGGAGAATTATTATACACCCCATCTAATGGTGCTACATGGAATTTTTCAAATATCCTTATAAGTGACGGTAAAATTCCTTTACAAGATAATTCTAGAACGACTGCAGGACATATTTATTCCTTTCCTGTAACTGAAATTGTACAATCAGGAAGTACTGTTCTTCTGACTTGTCAAATTTCTGAAGACTCTTATCTCACAATTAAAGAAATAGGACTTTATATTCAAACACCAAATGGGAAGTTACTCTTTGGGTCTATTACTAACTTAAATGTTAACAAAGAAAAAAACTTAGCTTATAATCTTGTATTTACGGTTAACACTACTATTAACGTAGTAAATGCTATTGGATTCCCTGCTGATAATGGCATTATTGTAGAAGACCCCGATTTTATTGAATTCAAAGACTTCACCACCTTAGAAGAAGTTAATACTTATATTCTTACAAATCTTGAACGAATTATAAGGATGAACGCAGGAGCTAAAGGATCTTATGAAAATAGCTCTATTATAAACAATCAAGCAGGTATTGGACATAACAGACCTCAAGTAATCTACAGAATTCAACAAGATTTAGAAGAAAAAGCAGATTGTTATAATACTATAGATACCTTCTTAAAACTCGTAAACAGATTTCAAGAAGAAATTGAGCGTCAAGTAGATTATGATACTTTTAATATCGTTGGAGACTTAGAGGTACCTCTAAATGGAGAGACTGAGGGATTTGCTCCGTCTAAATATATCACTTGTAGCACTCCATTCCTAAAAACTGACTCTTGGAAGTTAACTTCCTCCTTTACTACTAAAGATAGGACAGAAGGAACAGTTACAGCTCTTACTAACTTAAATCCAAATCCTCCTTTAGAAATAGGAATACAGAATGACAATTGCTACTTAAATATTCACGGAATGGAATCTATACACCCTATAGATTTAGATTCTTACTATTTAAGAGATACCTATTCCGACACCGCAGGCCCACTACAACAATGGAGCACCCCTGAACAAGTAGGTAATATTACATGGAATAATATTGCCTACGGAGACGGAAAATTTATTGCTGTTAGTAATAATGGTATAATAGCTATATATACTGAATCAATGTGGTCAGACCCTGTGCAAGTGACAAATATGTCATTACTCGGTGTAACCTACGGTAATGGAAAGTTTATTGCTGTTGGGGACGGAGGTAAGGCTATTACCTCAACAGACGGTATGAATTGGTCAACCCCGACAGAAATAAGTGACTTTACCCTACGCGATATTATATACAAAAATAACATATTTATTGCTGTAGGTGATAATAATGGTATAGTTACTTCTGAAGACGGAGAAACATGGAGCACTCATACGTTAATACAAAATGCCTTTAACTGGCGAGGAGTAACCTACGGAAATGGAAAATTCGTAGTAGTTGGTGATGACGGTTATACTTCAACCTCAGTAGACGGAGCACTATGGTCCTCACCTGTGGTAATTGACAACTTTGATAATGTACTCTTTAGTGTAGCTTATGGAAATCAGCGATTTATTGCTGTTGGAGCTCGTCATCAAATCTTTTCTTCAACTGACGGAATTACGTGGTCCACCATTGAGGTACCTTCAAATGCTCCCACACTTAAAAAAATAATTTACAATAATGGCGTCTTTACTGCTGTAGGTGATAATGGTAAAATGGCTACATCTTCCGACGGTGAAACATGGGAATTTTTTAACGTCGGAAGTTCTCATTGGCGCAGTGTCGCTTCCAAAGATAATGAACTCGTCGCCGTTGGCTATAACGGACACGTTGCATACTTCCCTGTAGCAGCTACTTATTATGGATGGGAACAAAAAGATACCAACCCCCGTTATAACTTCCATTGCAACAATTTAGCATTATCCACATCCCCGATAGTAGAATTCCCAAGGCAAGACATTACTGTTCTAAAACATGATACTGCTCCTTCCTCGGAGTTCTCAATAACACTAAGAGTAATGTTCAACAATACGAACGGAACTCAATATGTACTTGGGCGTCCTTCGATAGAAAATTCATCATTTGAAATATTTTTAGAAAACAAAAGGCTTTGTGCTAACTTATATGAAAACTCTACTAAAAAAATTATAAATGAAAGCCTACGCTCAAGATATGACCTGAAAGCTAATCGTTACTATAATGTAACCCTCTCATATTATGAAGGAAGGTACTCCCTCCATTATGAAATGGAGCCTATAGGAAATGAATACCCTGACGAAGAAACTGTGTTTATTTACTCAAATGAAACAGTTTCATTGGACGGTGGAAACACTATACTAATAGGTCAAAGGTACTTAACATCGACAAGTGAGTGGACTGACCCTGTTGAAACTGCAGTTAATACTCTACATAATGGTACCTACGGAAATGGAAAGTACGTAGTTGTTGGTAGTGACGGTTATATTATGACATCAATAGACGGGCATACTTGGAATACCCCTATTCAAGTTGGAGCACAAGCATGGTACAGCACAGCTTATGGAAATGGAAAATATGTGGTTGTTGGTGAAAACGGGTATTGCTCTACTTCCGAAAACGGAACAACATGGACCACCCCTTCACAAATAGGCACGGCTGCCTTTACAAGCATAATATACAATGATGAATCACAACTATTTGTAGCCATACAATCTGACGGTTATATTTATACTTCTTCAAACGGTGCATCATGGACACAATCAGGGGCAATTAGTGGTTCTCCAAAGAATTCTGCATGGACAAATGTAGCCTATGGAAATGGGAAGTATGTAGCTGTTGGGCATGGAGCAACATTAGGTGGCTACTTCTCTGTATCCACAGACACAATTACTTGGACAGCTGCTGAATCTTTCACAGGCGAATATATACGAGGACTCGCCTTTGGCGAAGGAAAATTTGTTGCTGCGGGCTACGGGGGTTTTGTCTTCACGTCTTCAGACGGAGTATCGTGGGACACTCATCAAATAGACGAGACAGATCGTTGGACTGCAATAGCCTATGGAGCAGGAATATTCCTCATAGTTGGAAAATTCGGATACTCCACTTCTACAGATGGCATAACATGGGAAGCTCCGTCTTCTATAGACTTATATAGTGAAGGAATTAGCTACGGAAATAATAAATTTGTAGTTATTGGGCTTGACGGAAGAATTGCTTCGTATGACATTAATGAACCTACAAAAACTTTCACAGGTTCTATAGATTTCTCAAATTTTAACTTAAGTTTTAATAATGAAATTGTATGGAACGGAGCACTTGAGCTTAATAAGATTTTCACCTTAAACAGAATTCCTAATAGTACTGCAAGATGGACAGAGGCTGTACAAGACGCAGAGCTAAGCCATACAAGTGGATCCTTCATAGGTATGGCTTTTGGAAATGACCATTTTGTAGCCATAGACAATAATGGGTGCGCTTCAACTTCCACGAATGGTATAAATTGGACACAACTTACTCAAGATCCTAATCTAAGAGACGTCGCAAATATTAACGGATGGAAAGCTTTATCCTTCGGAAACGGGAAATTCATACTTTTTGGATATCACTATCTTTATCGGTTTTATTATGTCTCTACTTCTACAGATGGGGTCACGTGGAATCCTCCTGTTCAGATTGACCTCACATTACAACAATCAGCGACAAATTATGAAATTACCTATGGAAATAATAAATTTGTTCTTTTACAAGGGAGAGGAGAATTAGCTGATTCAACAGATGGAGTTAACTGGACTTACCGTGGATCTATCCCAAATATAGACGGATCAAACATATGGCAAGATATTACCTACGGAAATAATAAATTTGTAGCTCTTGGATCTCGCGGATATATTTCAACTTCTGTAGACGGCATGAATTGGTCTGAACCTATTCAAAATATGACCTTAGCAGAAGCATTTCCATGGTCAGACCTTATATATACAAATAATAAATTCATTGCTATGGGGTATAACGGAGCCATAGCTTACTCAGAAGACGGAGTTACATGGGAACCAATCACCCAATTCTTAGGAAACAGCGAATATTGGGGAAACCTGTCTTACGGGAAAGAGAAAGTCATAGCTTTAGGAGCAACAGGGTATATTTCAACTTCTATTGGTGACACTCTATATGACGAAGATTTTATTGAAATTGTAGGAGCTACGGCTGAGGGTTATACAAGTGCTTCTATTATAAATGAAAACAACTTATTCCCTATAGCAAATAATACAAAATACACTTTGACAGTAACCTACTCAGAAAATGAAAGCACCCAAAAAGGGATTTATACAGCTAAAGTAATTACTGACGACCAACAAGATACTGAAAGAGTTGTACTATCTCGAGAAGTAAATATTGAAAGTAACTTAAGTAACAGGATGAATTTACCTGTAACAACTTATGTAGGTAATTCTTATGGACTCTCAAAGCCATTCTCTGCTATTGTAGACTTAATTGGTTGGGAAATTAAGCAAGGGGAAGACCTGTGGATTTTTGACCACGACGTAGCCCTTAATGATACTCAACTTATTCAATGCTATAGAATGCCTGATTTAAATAAAAATCAATATTCAACAAAAGACTTATGTAATCTTAATAGAAAAATCAGATTCTTGAGTAATAAGTTTGAGGGTAATGACGACGTAATTAACTTCTCTTATAAAGAAGGTTTAACCCTTTGCATTAAGGTAGCACTACAAGACGCTGAATCTAAAGTTTTACTTTATAAATCAAACTTAGTAAATGATATTTATTTCTCTTTAACCTTTGTTAATCAAGAGCTAAAATTTACTATGATTACAAAAAATGGGTTTGCCTCAGTTTCAAGACAACTCACCCTTGAAGAATATGCTTCTTATACAAATGAACCTATAATGCTTACAGTAATCTTGACCCCTCAATATGACGATTACTATTATTTACAAATGTATAAAAATAATGAAGCTGTTACTGAAGAAGCCTATATTCAAGTTGACTCTTCAGTAGACCCCGCAATGTTTATCTTATCAAACTATATTGAGGAACTTCCTACTTATGAAGTTACCACAAATGGAGTTCAAGAAACTGAAACAGCAGAAGTAAATAGGTTTGTCAAAGACCTTGTAGTTATCAAAGGAGCCATATCTCCTAATGAATTAGCTTACATAAACAGCTTATTTGACACAAATTATTAATCTATATAGCTACGAAAAATTAAAGCTGCAATCACGTGGTCCATTTCTATCGGAACAGGTTCTATTTTCTGCCAATTGTCAGAAGCTCCTGCAATGAAATAAGAAAATTCCCCGTTTTTAAAGTCCACGCGTACACGTGTATTTGTTTTCTCACTATATTGTTCAAAAACTGTAGTATCCTTCAACAAATACCACGCAGGGTAGCAGTCATTTATAAATTCAGACATATCAAAATTTTCTATAATATACTTTATTCTATGATTATTTATAGGATGAAGCTCTTTTGATAAAGTTTTTACATTACACAGTCTATATTTACCTTTATTAGGGTAAACACTATAAGGAGGGTAAACAACAAGGGAGCCCGAAGTATTATCAGGACATTTCTCAAAAGGAATTTCGCACTCCTCTGAATCCAAAATCCTCTCAAATTCCTTTAACATTGAAGAAAACCACAAAAAATTTTTCTGAGAAAACAAAATAGTATTTACAATAGGTTCATGGTATGTCTCATTAACTGATATTTCCTCAAAAGACTTTTTCAAAAGTTTATAAGACTTTTCTATATCTTTTTTTGTTAGAGCCCTCGCAGCTAAAACAGGGTCTGAATCCAATATAGGAATGTACTTTGTCTGTGTTGCAGAGCATAGTCTATAATCTTTTAAGGGTTTTAAAATTCTCTCGCTCATACCCCTATTTTACTACAATACTACAGATTAGTCAAAATTATTCTTCTGTCGCAGGAAGTTCTTTATGCTCAAAAAGATAGTCCATATCCGCAGAAGTATATCCAAGAAGGGCTCCTATAGCATCCACAATTCTTATATTATCTAAAGTTGCCCCTCTGAAAAAGTCATTAGCTCTTAATTCGACACCTATGGCTTTTATCTGTAAATCTGTGTAACCTTGGGTCATAGGCCCTGCTATACTCTCACCTGTGGTCCCATATAAAGGGTATGTCCCTGCAACACGATTTCCTTTGTATATACTCATAATAGTTCCTACTTAATTTTTCTCTATAGATAAAATTTAATAGGATAATAGCATCTATAACTCTTAGTAATTAAATTCTATGAAGAGAGAGAAAGGAAATATAAATAATGCCCGCAAAGAAAATAAAAGATTGGGATATTCGTAAAGAATTTATAAAAAGAAACTTAGAATTCTTTAAATCCCTAACTTTTGTTAATGAAATGGGAGTAAATTCTAAAAATATTGTAGATGTTGCAGCTCTTGACTTCAAGAAAAATATCTTTTATGGTTTTGAAATAAAATCTGAAGCAGATAATCTTCAAAGACTTTTTAAACAACTTTCTACTTATGTAACATTTTTTAATATTGTTTATGTAGTAGCTCACGAAAAACATACTGAAGCTATAAAAGCTCTTCTTGAAAATAACCCCTTTATGAGAAATATAGGTTATATAGAAGTTTCATCCGCAATGGATTTTAAGGAACTCAAAAAAGCAAAGTATACTACCCCAAGGTTTGATACTTTTATCCGTAACTTAGATATGGAAGAATTGTGTTCCCTTTGTGAAAGTAAAGGACAATTTTTAGGATGGGAAGGTAAGTCTCTTCTTGTAGATAAAGTGAAAAGACTCGTTACCATGGACGAAATATATGAGCACATGTACAATAAGGTGATGAAATACTACTACAAGGAATGTCCTAAATGTGGGAGCACCCTTTATTATAATAAAAGGAATAAGTACGGAAAGCTCGTATCCCACTGTTACGAATGTGGTACTCAATTCATAAATGACTAATTTTTTTAATTATTTCTATTTTTAAAAAAACATTCAATTTTATAATAAAGTACTTTTGTTATTACAGGAAATCCTTACTGTTACAGGATTTCCTTTCTTTTTACTTAAATATTTTTTTAATTATTTCTATTTTTAAAAAAACATCAACTATTTTATAAAATACCCTTCTAACCCTTATAGGATTTAATTTTTACCCTCTTATTTCTTAAAGGAAATTAATAGAAAAACTAAAGGATTTAATTTTCATAGTAACAACAGTACTTTTACAATTTTATTTTACAATTTTTCTATTTACTTCTCTACTAATTATTACTATTTTTCTAATAATTACTTTCTTTCCTTTTTATTCTCTTTCTTTCTTTAATAGGATATTTCTCTTATATTTATATATTTTTCTTTCTCTTCTAGAGAAGAATCTTTTATATATCTATAGATATAAAGAATAAAGATATAAAGAATAAAGAATAAGTATTCCTTAATAAGAAAGAAAGGAGATAGAGAATTCCTGTTATCTTAATTCCTTTAAAATTTGACAGAAAATATTTCCTGTGTTAAAATAATTCTGAGAGAGAAAAATTTTATTAAATTCTGTTTTACAAGTGTAATTTTTACATTTTAATTCAGAGAATTAAATTCTCTTTTAGACAGCAGATTATAAAAGGACATAACGGTGGGTAAATCCTACAGAACAAAATTAAATGTTAAATCAAAGAGGGTACATGAAATCCTTAAAAGGATGGCCGGTACCTATCGTAAGATTTTTAATGTAGGAATTGACCTGCAATTTTATAAGGCAACTTTTAATAAAGACCCTAAAGACCACCTTATAAGTGCAACTCTCCTTCATGAGGTAATGAAAAAGGGAGAGAAACAATCCTATCCTTATATCTCTCAAGTTGATTGTGGGGTATCAAAAAGAGCTATTAACAGCTCTAACCACTATTTTCAAAGATGGTATTCTACAAGAGAGACCCGTCTTCCTGTCTATAAAGCAAGAAAAGACGGGATGCGCTTCTCAACAACTTCAAAAATAAAAGTTTTTTATGATCACGTCTCAATTCCTAAATTAGGGGATATAAAGCTTTACGAAAAGGGATATATTCCTCAAGGTAAAGTCTATAAAAATGTCTCTTTTTCCTACGACGGGAAAAATTGGTGGATTTCTTTAGAAGCTTGCGAAAAATCCGAAGTAGAATTAAACCTACAAGGTACCTTAAAAGTGTCAGTTGACCAAAAGGGGAATGTGTCAGTAGGAGATAATGCTTTCTCAAACATTATCGAATCAGAAAACTACCGAGCACAAAAGAAAAAAAGAGCTAAGCTCATAAAGAAACTGAGAAGACAAAAGGAAGCTAACTCCTTGATTTCTCGCGGAAAGAAAGTAGTTAGAACATCCCGTAATATGGTAAAGACAAGAAAAAGTGTCCAAATTATTTCTTCAAAAATGAAAGAAATTAAGAAGGACTACTTTAGAAAGGTAGCAAGTGAAGTGGCGAGAACCAAGCCACAAGAGCTTCAATTGCTATCTTTATTTGATGTTAGAAGAAAGTACCAAGGGTATCTTTCAAGGTACCTAAGGGAATCGGGTACACGAGAACTTTTAAGCATGATAAAGCGTAAAGTGGAATCAATAGGCTCTAAGGTAACTCGGTACTCGGAACTAACATTAATTTCCTAGGTCCTAGGAAATGTGGAGAAAGGTCTTATAGAGGATACCTCGAACGTACCTTTCGGTGAAGCAAGAACTACCACTCAGGTAGAGGACAGCAGAAACGAAATTGGGTAATCAGAAACCCCCAACCTTAGTAACAACAGTACTTTTACAATTTTATTTTACAATTTTTTTATTTACTTCTTTAGTAATTATTACTATTTTTCTAATAATTACTTTCTTTCCTTTTTATTCTCTTTCTTTCTTTAAGAAAAAAGCAGAAAAAAGAAAAAGAAAAGGTAGGTCCTGAAGAGACACCTCGTATGGCGGAAGGAAAAAACCATATGTTGTGGCACATAAAGATAAGGCAAGACAGCAAAATCAAGTTTCGTGCAAGTTCAGGCGGCCATAATTGATCCATAATGATACGATAATTAATAAATTTTGATACGATATTTTGAACTTTGATAATTTAATAAAACCAAATTTTACATAAAGCTATTTTTATGCTATACTTAAAGTATGGCAGAGAAAGTAAACATAGAAGATTACATAGAGCTTTATAACAAAGGGTTAAAGCTATCCCAAATCAAACCTTTAAAAAATCAAACTTATAAGATTTTTAAGGCAAGCGGGATTGACATAAGGATTGTTAAAAGAGACAAGACTTATGAAAACGCTATGGCCTTTCAAAAAATAAAGCACTTTACTGTAAATAACGAGTACTTCTATATGATACCTGTTACAACAGTAAAAGAAACTATCGTAGGATTTATTCTACGGGGAGTAACAAAAAGCGATTACGCTACCGTTTCAAGAGAATTCTCCGATAACGGTAAACGTGTACCTCTAATGTTTGGCTTTAATGAAAAATTTAAGAGCTTTGATTCTCACGAGACTTGTCCTCCTATTGTTATTTGTGAAGGGAGTAAGGATTGTATCTTTTTGAAGCAATTTTATCCTTATACGGTAGCAATAAACACAAGTTCTATGGGGCTCAATGCTCAGGTTTTAATAAATTTATCAAATAAATTTGTTTTGGCTTACGATAATGATAAGGCAGGACAAGAAGGTATAAAAAGAGATAAAAGAACTTTCCGAAGTTTAGGAGCTCAGGTTGTAAGTATAGAACTTGACGGTTCCAAAGACGAAAACGGAAAACCCTTGTTTAAGGATTGCTCAGATTACTTAGGTCATCCTGATAAAATAGAAAAACTTAAGGAAGAGCTATTCTACAAGATTAAAAGAGTAAACAGCTTTTAGCACACATAAAGAGAAAGAGAGAGGCATATGGAAACAGCTACACCAACAATAAGTTTAAAAAGACTACCAATAGGGAATTATTTAATTGAATTAGTAAAAGTTGAAGATTTCAAAAAGTACTACTATGAAAATTTAGAGTATTTTTCAAATACAGCTTTCAACTCTTACTTAAAAGCTGTAGACATTCCTCCAAAGTTCTTTAAAGAAAATCCTGTTGAAACACAAAAAGAACTCTTAGATAATAGAGAAGTTTTTGTAAAAGAACACAAGAAGTACTTTGATAAAGTAATTGTGGTCGCAAGAGTTAAATTAGACAATCGTATTATCAACGCCTGCCGTATGGTAGAGAAAGAAGCTCTTGATAGCTATGAGAGACTTAAAACAATTGATCAGGTTACAGATAAATTTGAGCACCGCTCTTTTGAAAAAGACGGATACATTTCTTATATTGTTTCAAGAGGGGATATAAAGAATAACAAGGATAATCAAGTTTTGGCAATAGACTTTCCTATTCTCTTAAATAAAAAAGCAGTTATTCATAAAGCACTTTATACTTTACCTAATGAAACTTTTGCTACTCCTATTGAGCACATTCATTACTTAACAGGAGAAGAAGTGGACTTTGAGTGCGAATACTCAGATATTAAGTGCGCTATAGATAATAAAAGAGATTTCTTGGTAGAAGAAAGAACAGAAGCTGAACCTCAAAATATTTTAAGAGAACCTGAAGTTGTTTCCTTAGCTTTATGCCAAGCAGGTGTTATCCCTAATAGTTATATCAGTAAAATAGGGGACTACATTAAAAATAATACTAAAGGTATCTTAACAACAGATAGACTTGAAAGTCTTGTTTTAGACTACGACGAAACAGTTAGAAGCTACAAGCAGGTTACAGCTTTACGCGGAGTTTGTGGCTTCACAATTCTTAAAGTTTTAGAGAGTCCTGATTTCAAAGAGATGGTTGAAGAAATGGAATCAGCTTTAGACCAAATAGACGAACTATAGAAATAAATATTAAATTTTATTAAACGACGAATATTACGAATTATAAAATGGGAGAAAATCGAATATGTCAAAAGAAGTTACTGTAGATTTCATAAGATGTCCTGAATGCTCTTATGTGTACGAAGCGGTTTTAGACAAATGTCCTCAATGCCAAAAACCTACTGTCATTAATGAGGAAGAACTTTCACAGGAAGTTTTCAATTTAAATGATTAGTTTTGTTGGTTGTATGTCATAGTAGGAGTTTTCCGGTTTTTAACTCCTACTTTTCTTTAATAACTGCAGTTAAAATAAGAACGTTGGGAATCTAAATGGTAAAAAAGAAAGAAGAAGAGAAAAAAGAGAGTTTCTACAGCAGTAGTATGACTCTCAAACCTACTCAAAAAATTCGTAGGAAAAATAAAAAGACAAGATTACAAGAGCTTTATAATGAAGGGAAGATAACTTCCGAAGAATTTTATCAAGAGCTAACAAAATTTATTAAATGGAGGTTAATGACGGACCTCATTCGTAGAGGTTACTACATTAATGGGGTTCGTCAAAATAACTTTACAAGAGACGAATGTGACGCTTGTTACACTCATGTTTTGCATAAAATAGTGCACGAGTATAGTCCTTCTAAAGGTACTTTAGCAACTTATGTTAGATGGCAAATTCGTGGTTGGGGTCAGCTCGTAATTCAAAAACAGGTAAGAAATCATAAGTACAATCCAAAAGGCATGGTTTCTTTGGATTGTACAAATATGTATAATGTGAAATTAGAGGAATATAGAAGTAGCTGTAAAGCTCCTGAGGATATGGAAGCAATTCTTGATCATGATCTTTTTGGGAATTCTATCCTTGATAATATTTCGCAATCAGAAGTAGAAGATATAAGAGTAAAAGTAAAGCAATTAAAGAAAGAAAGAGAGTATTTCGAGTGGTTGGGATAAAGATGAAAGACATAGATAGAGACTTGCTCATGATATTTGCTTTGAGTTATGAGTACTCTATGAGTTTCACAAATTTATTGAAATTATTTAAAATTTCAAAGCAGTATTTTTGGACATTCATGGAAATTTGCAGCCCTATGATAAAAATGGGTGTTCGTAAGGCCTCTATGTTAAGAAGGTCCGTGAGTAAAATTCTTCCTTATTTAACAGGAGAGGGAGAAAAGGAAACTCTTACAGCAAAAGAGGATAATATGTTGGATTTATTCAGATGGTTTGTAGAAGAGAGCTTTTCTGATGGGGACGGTTGTTTAACAATTGACCAATTAGAGGCTCTTCCTTTTGCAAAAGGTTATACGAAGCAAGATGTTTGCGTGGCTCCTACTCATAAAAGTTTAGTAAATAATCTTGACAGAGTTGAATACATAACAATCGGAGAAGATAGATTTTATAAAACTTCTAAAATGGGTTATTATATGGAAAAATTCTGTGGAGACATGGATATGAACCAAATAAATAACCTTACAATAAAGGATATGTTAAGAAAGGTAAATGAAGGTCAAGATGAGTTGGAGCAAAGAGAAAAGGAGTGCTGCAAACAAAGGGTTTGAGCAACTTCTTGGAGTTCATATGAACGCTTTAGAGGAAAACTCTCATTCTGTGGTTGAGATTTTGGAGATACTATCAAGTAGAGAGCTTTCTGCAAAAGATAAAAATTCTTTGAAAAAGATAAGCAGAGAATTAAAGGCAGTAGATAAGAAAATAGATAGTTTAGGAAAAACTCCTAAGGTACAAGAAGAGAAAGAGGAAGATTGGTTTGAGTTTTGATTTCAGTCCTGATTTAACTCCTGAACCTAAAAAGGAAAAACCTGCAGTAAAAGCAGAGGTTGTAGATACAGGAACAGAAAATTCTTTAGTAGTTGGAAATGTTGTAACGTCTGACGTTGTAACAATGAACAACCTTTTAGGGCTCACACAAAGTCATATTAACGACGACAATGAGTGTAGAGCTTGCGTTAATATGCTTACCCAAGAGTTAAATGATAGTATTCACTTAATGAGCATAAAAGACCTTATTGATTACTTAAAGGTTAAAATAAGGGAAAGAGAATTTCATGTAGATTGTATATTTAAAGCTTACGCGTTTATTCAGAAGTCGGAATTTGCGAGAGAAATGCTCGTAGGTTCTACAAGAAAAGAAAGAATTATTGAGGTTTCTGATAGGAAGCGAATTACAGGCTTGCTGAATATGCTGAATAATACGGATTAATTATGTTAAGAGAAGCTGAAGAACAATTATTAAGAAGTTACTTAAGAGAAAAGAAGATGATGTCTGATAGCAATATCACCTACTTTTTGAATGAGTTTGAAAAACTTACAGAACAAGAGAAGTCCGAAGTCATATATGAAGCTGTTGGTAAGGAAATTTATAAGACAAACCCTGTGGATATCAAGACTTTTATTGAAGACCCTTATTTTTTAGGTTCTGTGTATGACACAATTTTTAAAATATGGAAGGACTTAGCTCAGGAGGTTTACCCTGCCCCTTTTTGTAAGAAATATGATGAGGTAATACTCTCGTGCGGAACGCGAAGCGGGAAAACGTACTGTACGGCACTTATAATGATGTATGAGCTATATTTGTTAACTTGTATGATAAACCCTATAAAGACTTATTCAGTTTCAAATATAGTATTTGCGTTTCTGTCAAAGGATAATTCAACAGCAGTTTCTCAGATAGGTGGGGAAATTTATAAGTGCCTAACACAATCTCCTTACTTTAATGATGTAGCTAAGGAAAAGCTCTCTTTTTCCAAGCTTGATAAAGACGGTGTAAAAATAACAGACGACATTTTATTCAAAGCAGGTTCTTCAATAAGTACCATAATTGGTACAAACCTTTTTGCAGCTTGCTTGGACGAAGCAAATGCTAAACCTTCTAATGTTGCCGCAGAGAATTTGATAGAAAATAGATTGAGATTATATCAAGAAATGCGAGACAGACGTGAGTCTTCATTTTCTAAGGCTCCAAAGCGTACAGGTATGCTAATGTTTACTTCATCCCCTACAGACGAGGGTGACGTTTTGTCAGAAATCATTACAGATACTCAAAACAACGGAATTCCTGGGGTTCTCATAAGAGATAATATAGCAAGATGGGAAGCTCGTGAGGAAGACATGGACGAAACTTTTGAATTCTTTTTAGGTTCTGATACAAAGGACCCGTGTATTGTAGACGAAACTATAGAATTAAAACCTGAAGAAATGGATAGAGTAATTCAAATTCCTGCTAAGGCTGATTATTATTCTCAATTTAGGTCCGACCCTTATTTAGCAATTCAAAATATCGCAGGAAGACGTACAATGCCAAGTACAGCTCTTTTCAATACTGTAGCTTCTTTTGAAAAGGTATTTAGTAAGGAGCAGGATATATTTACTACGGATACTCCAAAAATTTCTATAGAAAGTTTTAGGTCTTTAGATGACTTTATGTATGAGAATAGGAAAGACTACTTTAGAAATCCTGATAGACCTGATTGTTTTAGATACATTCACTTAGATATGGCTTATAGGTGTGACAGATTTGGTATGGCTTCAGTTTACTCTGATAGAGTAAAATTCACAAGTGACGAAGGCCATGAAATTTATAGAAGAATGTACTTTGTAGATTTTTGTTTAGGTATAGAATCTGCAAACAACGAGGCTGTAGATATACTTAAAATATTAGAGTTTGTTTATTCTTTGAAGGAAAAAGGTTATCCTTTAAAGCTTGTTACAACTGATAATCACCAAGGGGAAATTGCTCGTCAGATGATAGCTAAGAGAGGGGTTAAAACAGAGTACCTTTCGGTTGAAAAATCAAAAGAACCTTATTTGAACTTAAAGAATACAATACTTTCAGGATGTCTTGAAGGATATAGAAATCCTGCACTTATGAGAGAGCTCAGGGGACTAAGAGAGTCACAAAAGAAAATTGAGAAAGGTAAAGGATATACAGATGATATGTCAGACGCGTTGGCCGGAGCTCTATGGAGTTGTTCACAGGACAGATTTTATAAAAAGAATAATGAAGCTATCTCCGAACTTATTACACAGTCCGGAAAGTTATTTACAAAGACCTCTTCACAAATGTCTCCGAGAAATATGCGAGGACTTGCCTCTAAGATAAATAATAGGTCCCCTTTCAGAAGAAGTGACATTGGATTTAGATATGGTAGGTAAATATTAAATTAAATTATAGAACAGGAAAAAATTTAAAATGAGCGATTTTTTAGATAACTTAGGAAAATTTATAAACGAAAGCTGTTGTGGATATTATAGCCAATCTACTTCTCAAGGTGGGGCTTCAGCTGCAGCTATAAAGGCCTTAAAAGGGATGTATGCAGTGGATACTCCTATAGGAGATTATACTTCCTATGGTATGAATAACTCTATAAGAGGACAGGTTGCTAAACAAGCTGAATACACTTTACAGCAAAGAAACTACCTCCTTTCTCAGATTGACCGTATCTCAGGATTTTGGATATCCCACGCAATTAAGTCTTGCATAGCTTCTGACGGTTTTAATGATTTATGCTCAAAGTATGATATTTTTATTCAATACACAGATTCTGAAGACAAAGAAAAAACACAGAAATTTACGGAAGACATTAAGAAACTCTTAAAGAGAACTTCCTTTATAGATATCCTTAAAGATTGTGTAATGAATGAAGGTTTAGATTACTGCGAACTTTTTCTTTCAACTCCTGCAAGAAATGGCTACGGTATAGAATATGTTTCTGATAACCTTTCTACAAGAGAACATATAGGTATTTATAAAAATACAAATTTAATAGGGGCTATAAGATTTGAAATAACCCCAAAAGGAGCTATAAGAGGGAAAGAATTTATAAAAGCTAATGACATCTCCCATTTTCTTCTTGGCTATAAGAAAATCCCTCTTTCCATAAGTCAAAATTTCAATAAGAAATATCACATTCCTGAAAAAATTAGGTGTGCCTATCCTATTTTAACTCCTGTAATTGACATGATAATTCAATACGACCAACTTCAAAAATTACAGGCAGCTCTTGAGATGATTAAAGCAACACAACCTATTGTAATGGGTGTTGGTGTTTCTGCTGAAAATAATATATCTGATATTATAGGTCAACTTCAAGAGTGGGGTTTAACTCTTAACGAGAATAAAAATAATATTATTGGTAACTTAGATACATGCGATACAGCAAGTATCATGCAGTCTATGTTTAATATTTTAATGATACCTTATTCAGTTGAAGAAGGTGTTAACTCATTAAGACAAGTAGCTATAGATTTCCCAAACAGCAATCTTCCTGAAGTTCTTGATGACTTAAGAAGAAGTATAGCATTAGCTATAGGTATTCCTGAGGATTATATAGCTCTAGCAAATGGATCAAAAGAAAATAAGGACGACCACATATCCACAAATCCAAGATATTCAAAAATGTTAAGTATGATACAACAATCTCTTGCTAAGGGTGTAGTGGATTTTATCTATAAGCATTTAACTACAAGATATACAAATGCAGAAGGAGTACTTACTCAAACTGTAGATAAAGATAAGATTGAAGTACTATTTAAGTCTTCAACAAATATTAATAATAAGCTTGAAGAAGAACGGTTAATGCTTAAAGCTGAAAATATGAGTAATATGGTGAACGTCATAGATAGTATAGCGTCTTCACCAAATATTCCTGCAAAAGTTAAAGGTGATAACTTCTTACAATACTGGTATACAGAAATGGAGAAAAATCCATTCTTGCGTGATATTTTTGAGAAGATGACACCTGAAGAAATGCGATCTCAGTATGGCCCTGATATGGAACCAAATACAGGGGACGAGGCTCAAGGAGCAGAAAAAGGTGGAGAACAACCTGCTGAAAAACCACAAAAAGGTGAAAAGCAAGAAGCTGAACCTCAGCAAAAGCAAGAAGTAGAGCAAGTTGTAAAAGAACCTCAAGAAACTGCGGATACTAAAGAGGAAGAAGTAATTAGAAATACGTTTCAATAATTAAGGAGTTTATAATAATGGATATTTTTGAAAGTTTAGAAAATCTGAACGTCTCTGAAGAATGTTTTGACGGGATAATGGGATTAGTGGAAGAATATATAAGTGAAACTTCTGACGAAAGAGCCCATGCAGCTTCAGAAGAATCCCACAAGAGATATAATAACGCTCGTAATGCGTATGACACGACTAAAACAATGATTGATAGAAATAAGAAGAATAAGTTCTTTTCTGCTGAAGAAATAAAAGAACTTAAAGATAAGTTAAAACAGCAAAAACAAGAACTTAAAAATGCTGAAAGAATTTCTGTAAGGGATAATAAAAATCAATTTAATAGAGATAAGAGATTAAAATAAGTAAAGAAAGCACCTCCCCACAGGTGCTTTTTCTTTTCTTTTTCTTCCTGATTAAATTATAACCTTAGATAATATTATTTAATAAGGAAAGGCTTTTATAATGTCAGACATATTAGAAGAAATACAGGAATTAAGTAACAAATTCAGTAATTTATTTGAAGTAGACGGAGACGGTTTGGGAAATCCTGCAGTAGATGTTCCTCCTTCTCAGAATAAAATTAAAAGGGACAGAAAAACAAAAGACGGTAAAGTAGAGGTTGTTTCTGTAGAGGATGAATTATTTCCTTATGACGGAAACAAAAGAGAACAATACAGACAAAAAATTCTTGATACAATAAATAATATGATACAAGGTACCGCTACTTTGGAAGATTTGTTGCAGATTGTAAGACAGAAAAAAGCTCCTTTAAAAGAAGCTATGGAATTGATGGAAGATACTATTTCTTACATTCAAAAACAAGAACAGCCTATCCTTAAAAAAGGAAGAGCAAATGCTTTAAGAAAACTTTCTAACAACTCAGAGCTCAAGAATAAGTTCAAAAAACTTGGTAAAGAAGACGCAGAAATGGTTTCAGCAGCTTTTAATTCAAAAAAAGACCAAGAAAAATTAGAAAAATTAGGCAGTTTAAGACGAAAAGCTCAAGACGTAAAGATGAAGGATTGGCAACAAATGGGAAATCCTCGTAGAAAGACCAAGAATGAGATAGGAGCTGAAAAAACAGAAGCTAGAAGATATGGGGAAACTTATCGTGAAGATAAGGGGTATGATAGAGTTGATACAGACGAGCCTATTCCATATCATATAGGAGACTCAAAAGGGTATCCCCATTATGAAGAACCTAAATCTGATAAGCAAAGAATAAAGGATTCAATAGCTCGTCATGAAAAAAAGAATTCTTTGAAAGAAGCTATGGAATTGATGGAAGATATAAGGTCTGCTATAGAGAAGAAACATGGAAAACCTGAGTATTATAGCGGGAGAAGCCCCTGGCAAGTAGGGCGTGAACCTGCTAATAAATCTGCTGAATTGACACAAAAAGCAAATGAAATTAAAGAAAAAGAAGCTCTTCAAGCAGCAGAAAGAGAATTAGATAAAGATAGACCTGATTTGAAAGACGCTCATCCCGCAAAAAAGAACTATAAAGTAGCAGACTATTATGGTCAAATAATGGCAAGAAGAAATGGAAAAGCTCCTTTAAAAGAAGCTATGGAAGTTCTTGAAGATATCTATACTATGATAGATAAGAAATATCCTGAAGGCTCAAGAAAGAAGTCATTATTAAAAATAAAAGCTCAAAATAATAGGTTAAGGTCTTATCATGATATGGATTCAAGAAAACCCATTAATGGGGAAAATAGCATTGATAAAGCTATAGGGGCGTACACTAAAAATGCTAAGGGTAATGCTAAAACTGATAGTAGAAGAGATGTTGTAGACCAAGAGTACGCTAATTTAGATAGGAAAAACGATCCTGAAGGTAAAAAAGCAACTCAGAAGTCCATTGATCGTCATTTTGATAAGGTACTGTATAAACCTTTAAAGAGTCAAGCAAATATAACAAGAAAAGCTGTAGCAACGGAAAAGTTTAAAAGAATGAATTCTGAAGCTTTGGAAGAAGCTATAGAACTAATGGAAGAACTCCTTTTAGAAAGAAATAAAGAAAATAGAGATAAAAAAGAAAAGTGGGAATTAAAAACTAATAATATCACTAAGAAATATAAGAAAGCTATTCAGGACTATGCGAAACAAGAAGGAGACGAAGCTAAATTTCATAGAGCAGCGGCAGCAGACTACGACCATATTTACTCACAGCAACCTGCTAAGGCTCCTGATGGTTCTCCTAATTCTGTAGCAGCGTATTTCAATGACAAATATCAAGAAATGCTTAGAAATAAAGGTAGAAATGAGCAAAACATAGCTGACGAGGTAGAACCTTTAACTAAGAAACTAAAGAACAGAAAGCACTCTTTCCATGATAGAGTTAGAGGATGGACAGAATCAGAAGCTTTAGAGGAAGCTATGAAAGTTCTTGAAGAATTAATTGGTGAAGGTAGAAATTTAGAAGACGTTGTTGTAAGAGGATATAATAAGGGTAAAGTTCCTTTAGACGACTTACAGAAGTTAATGGATAAGGCTCACGAAGTTCCTTCTGACTCTTCCTACTTTCATAAGTCTAAAGGTGAAAAAGGTGAGCTGAGAACTAAACATCGTCATATGGATTATGAACGTAATGTTCTTTCAGACGGTTGGGGAAAAGACGATAACAAAAAAATTGAAGCTTCTATAAAAAGAAAAGCAAAAAATGATAAATCTTTTCCTGTCTTTCAAGCATTAAAAGCTTATAAAGAGGGTAAAGCTGATCTTAAAGAAGCCCTTTCCCTTACAGAAGAAATAATAAATGAAGTTTCTGTAAAAAAGTGGAAAGAAGCTGCTAAGAATTCTATCGAAGGAAGAAAAGAAGCAGCAAGTGACGCTTCTGATAGATTTGGAGAAGTAGTTTATCCTTTCAGAGGTGAAGTTAATGACCCCGGTCATAAATTAGGTAATGCTTGGGATAAAGCTGAGCAGAGAGCTGATAGAGCTGAACAGTTAGCTAAAAATTTACCTGATAGTAATAAATCTGCTACAAAGTTAAAACAAGCTGCTAAGAAAGTGGTAGATAAAAGAGATAAGGATAATGAAGAAGCTGTAGATAAATTACAAGGTGCTATAGACAAGTTCAAAGAAAAACCTTATGATGAACGTACAGATAAAGATTATTCTGATTTGGCTAAAGTTCAGAATGAATGGGTTGATAAACAGAAAAAAGAAAACCAAGCTCGTAATTTAATGGGTAAACCTGAAAGAAGACCTGAGAAGAACTCCGAAGGCAAGCACAAGCTTAAGGAACAGGGTTTTATTGATAGAAGTAAAGAAGCATAGAGGTTAAGAATAATGAGTATTTCAGAAAAATGTTTTAATGAAGTAATAGAATTAGTAGAAGAATATATAAATGAGCTTAATGCAGCTACGGTTAATAATGCTTTAAATAAAAGAATTGACCAAGACATAGAAGCTGACGAAAAAGATAGAGTTAATTTTAATAATATTCTTAAAATAAAAGACAGAGACGAGAGAGCTAAAGCTTATAAGGACTTCAAGAAAAAGTACGACGAAAGAAATGCTATAATAGATAAAAGAATGGATAGGTATGAAGCTTATGCAAAAAGACATCCTGAATTTGTAGGGGAAGCTATGGAAGTACTTGAAAATTTAAGAAATCAAATAGATAAGAAAGTTAAAGCGGGTGAAATTAATTTGAATAAAGCTCTTGAATTAGATAAGAAAATAGAGGATAAAATGTCTCCTGCAAAGAATACCCAAGAATATTCCGATGAATTAGATAAAAGAGCTAAAAAAGAAAGATTAGGAGATAAAGCTGTAGCAAAATCTATAAGAAGAAATGAAAGAAAAGGTGCTTGTGAAGCTCTTGAACTTGCTGAAGCTATAATAAATGAAGTTTCTTTAAAGAAATGGAAAGAAGCAGCAGCTAACTCTATAGATAAAAGAAAAGAAGACGCTGATAACACATCTAAAGCAGCAGAGCAATCTTGGGATGACTATGAAGAAGGCTCAAGAAAACATCCTGAAGAAGAGGACGCTTTATATAAAAGAGCTTGGCATAATGATATAGTTGCTAAAAAAGCAGAGCAAAAGGCTGACCATGCTTCTGATGTTCTTAGAATTAAAGCTAAAGGTAAATCTGCTAATAAAACAATTAAGGCTGCTAAGAATTCAGAAATAAAGAGAAATGACGCTTATCTTCAAAATACAGATCCTGAAAAATTTGATAAGTTAAGAAATAGAATGGAGAAGACGGACCAATTAGTAATGGCAGATCCTGTAAAATCAAGAAATGAAGCTCTCATAGAAGAAGCTGACCACCATGCCAATTCAAAGAATCCTGTAGTTAAGATAACAGATAAAAATTATCGAGTAGCTTCAGGGAAATCTCTTCCCGGCCCTTTTAATAAAAATCATGTAGGACAATACATTGTTTATAATAAAGATACAGACGCTTCTTATTTAGTAACTCCTGATAATTGGAAGAAATCTAAAATAAAAAGAGACTTAGAAAGACAAGGCAAATTTTATGAAGCCTTAGAAGAAGCTATAAGTGCTCTTTTGGAATATACTGAAGCAGATAAAAAGAAAGCAGCTAAGAAAGTTCTTGACGATAGAAAAAGAGAATACCTTTCTAAATATGCTAATGTTTTGGACGCTGCAGATATAGACGGTTCTGAGAATGTTCCTGACGGAGACATGAAAGATTTGGAAAGAGCAGAAAAAAGATACGAGCATGCTAAAAAGGTAGCAAATGAAGCTTTGGAAGAAACTCTTAAGATTTTAGAGCTTTTTGATAGACCTGATTTATTGAATGATATAGATACAGCTTTAGGGTCTCCTATAAAGAAAACTTTTCAGAAAGCTATAAGTAGCATAACAGCTCCTAAGAAAGAGAAAAAAGTTAAAGAGTGTAAGAAGTAAATGCAAGACAACATACAAGGAGCAATCTCCAAAGCAGAGTTTAAAATAAAGAATGGGAAGCTTAAGATAAAAAAGGTTAAGCTTAAGTCTGACGTTGCTAATAAAATAGACGAACTTTCAGCAAAAGTAATGAATGATACTGTTCCTGTGCAAGTTCGTAAAAAGATAAATAAAGAAGTAAGAGATGATATAAACCCCGCTAAAGGAGCTCATAATATTGTTGCAGACACTAAAGCTAAAATCTCTAAAGAAATAGGTAGAGATTTAGGTATGGATATGTCTTAGGTTTTATTTCTTTTCTAATTCTTCTCTTGTTAAGAATCCGCCCGCAATTAAGGACCCCTCTATCCTTAGGAGTTCAACTACTGCTTTATTAGGGTTTTCTTCAGACATAGTTTTATATTTTGCTATAAGAGCATTCGTTAATCTGCACCATAGTTCTGTTGCTGTAAGTTGTCCTGCCATTTTATTATCCTTTCCATAAGATTATTCCAAAGAATTTCTAATTCTTTGAGAAATTCTTTTTGTTCTTCTTCATTTTCAAAATAGAACTTATTATTTTTTATAAACATACTCATACCTTAAAATTCATAATCATAGTACTTTTCTCTAACACCTAAGATAAATCTTGTAGAACCTTTAAGTACTTTCCAACCTTTTTTAGTATTTATAAGAGTTTTTATAGTACCTTCAGGGTCCCTTGTAATTTCCCACTCCTGATCATAAAAGTGATTTCCTATATTCTTAGCTTGATCTGCTTGCACTTTAATTTTATTTTTAGAAATAATTTCTACTACAGTATAAGGGTCTCTATCAGACCAACTTAATTGAGTGCAACCCATTCCTACAGTAGGTATAATGTCTTGGGGTCCTTCCATAAGTCTGTTATTTAAGTTTCCGTACCATTCCATTTTGTTAGCTCCTTTTTATTATACTTATAGTATAACAAATATTATGAGCAAGTACAAGGTTATTTTAAAATTGTAATACTATTCTTCAGAGTACTTTTGAGAGTAAACAGAAATAAATTGCATTTTACCTGAAGGGTCGCCTTCTTCTTTACCTATGTTACAAGTTATATAGTCAGACGTATTAGCAGTAGTTAGGTCAGGTATTCTATCAAAATACATGTATTTAGGTAATTTTTTGTACAAGTTTTCTTTAGTGGTTTCAGTAGGTTTAACAAGTCCTGCTAATATTCCTATGTAATCTTTACATTGATTAAAGTTGTCAACCATAAATTCTCCCATAGGGAATATATCTTTAGCATTATCTGACACTGTAGTTACGTCTATGAGAACTTCTGCATTAGCAGAAGAATCAGGAATCGGAAGATATAACTTAGGACAAGTATTAGTATAATTATAGTCAGCAATTTCTCCTGTTACAGTTATAGTATTGGTAGATTGTGCTGCAACAGGGAAGTTAGTTATAATTGTTTCTCCGTTTTCTATAGTATGAACAGTAATTGTGGCTCCTGTTAGAGTTAAATCTGTGTCTTCAGTAAGAGTAATAACATTACTTGTAATGTCTTCTATATTTCCTACAAATACTTCTTTTATTAGAGCGGCAGTACCTGTGAAATTTGTAGGAATTTCTTCTTCCACGGTTATAACACTTCCTGATATGGCTTCTACTGTATAAGTTCCATTACAAGATATAGTTTCATATGTATCTGTTACTGTAGCTCCTGATACTAAAATAAGGTCTCCAACTAATATATCTGTAGGAGAGCTTGTCAAAGTTATTTGACGAGTATCTCTTTCCATTTTAGATATAGAATATTGAGCTGCCAAAACATAGCATTCCTTATATGGGAAGGAATAAGCATAAGGCATGGTCTCGTTCACTTTAAGAATATTGTCACCTATATCAGTTACTGTGTACTCTCCGTCTGCGGAGTACTCTGTGTCAGTATCTTCCATGTATGTGTTGGCTCCTGAAAGTATAACTTTATTGTAACCTTGTAAGTCGTCCGGAGTTATATTTTCAGAAAGAGTAATAGTGTTATCTGTAGTACTTGTTGACGTTACATAACCTATTTGTGCTAAATCTGCTGTATTTTTAGGGTCATACGTGCATATATATGTAGCATTTGAAGTACTACTATAATTAGATAAAATAAATTTATTATTGTAGAAGTACTCTTCTGTGTCTGTATTCAAAATTACTTGATTATAACACGTTGGATAATAGTAAGACAATAATAACGAATAAAAATATCTCATATCCATAGTGGAAATTAAAAGTCCTAAGGTGTTTTTATAAAAGGAAAGGATACGAGGTATACGAACGTTTCGAGGGGATTCATTCAAAGTAAGGTCATATATTATAGTGGAGTTCATAATATACAACTTTTTCTTTTCGCAGTCTATTGTTAGAGGGTACTCGTCGAAGTCATTGAATTGAAGAGTATGAATGTATGCTCCTGTATCTTGAATAGTAAAATAGACTTTATATAAATCTTCCGTATAGTCTTTTAGTTCTTGAAGTTCTTCGTCTGTAATGGTAGTTATTTCCAAAGCAGCTAAAACTTCTTGAATATCTGCTACCGTATTCCTGTAGGTGGTGTATTCTTTATTAGTTACATAGAATTGTTGCTTTATATAATTAAAGCCCACTCTCGTATCTGTGTCTATATCTATATATCTTTTATTAGTGTTTGTCATGTCTTATCCTTACTATGAAATAAAATTTAATGTAGAAAGCCGACATCTATAGTTTAATAAAATAAGCAATATTACGTTAAATTAACTTCAGTAAATTATTACTATTAAATTATATTTTCAGATTAAATAGTTTAAATTAAGAAAGGCTTTTATAATGGAGAATCAAGTAAAAAGTTTTTTAGAAGAAGGTTATGATTTTATCGAAGAGAGTTTTTCTGCAGAACCATTAACATACACAGAAGTTGAAGACTATGAAATATCTGAAGCTGAAGCAGAAAAAAGTCCTTATAAAATATTAGGTAAATGTTGTGGTAACTTCCAACCTATTGGTGTACAATCACGAAATTCAAGAATTTATGAGAATGACCACTGGAATGTTCAACTATTAAAACCTGAAGTTCAGGAAAGATTAAAGTCTCGTTCTATGATGGGTACTTTGGGGCACTTTGATAGAAAAGTAACAGACGAAGATATTAGAGAAGGTAGAGTTTCTCACTTAGTTACGAAATTAGAAGTTCATGAAGATAAAAATGGAAAACCTTTCTTATATGGAGAACTTGAAATATTAGATACTCCTGCGGGTAGAATTCTTGAAGCTATGTACAAAGGTGGGGCAAACCTTTATGTTTCAAGTAGAGGTGCAGGTAAATTAATTTCAGTTCCTGGGGATATGTTGAAACACGTTGATAAAGATTCTTTCTATTTTGAGGGATTTGACGTAGTTAAGTCTCCTGGGTTTTTACAGGCACGCCCTGTTTATGAGGGAGTTTCGGAAGACAAAAAGGAAGTTGTTCATGAATCAAAAGAGGAAGGTGTTTCAGTTTCTAAATTTGAACCTATTTCAGTTTCTGAATTTGAACCTGTAACCGTAGTTACTGAAAAACAAGTTGAAGAACTTAAAGGTCAGATAGATAAACTCGCTAAGATAGTTGAAAAAGTAGTAGACGATGTTTATGAAGAACCTGTAGAGGAGTCAAAAGAAAAACCTGAAGAAAAGGTTATGGCAGAAAAACCTGCTGAACCTGAGCATATGCAAGAGCAACCTATAGTTCCTCCGAAGAAAGAAAAAGCAAATGAAGCCCTTGCAGAATTTGTTTCTCTAATGGCTTCAACGAATATTTCAGAAGAAGCTTTCGAACAGATTATAGATACTATAGCTAAGGCAAAAGGAGTACAGGAATAATGAATTACGCTTCCCTTTTTAATATACTTTATTCAGTAGAAATTTCTGAGGATACAAAAACCGATATTATAAATAAAATAGATTACCCTGTTCAGGAAGCTTATGAAGTAGAACCTTTGGTAGAAACTTATTTAGAACTTATAGATACTTTAGTATTTTCTACAGCTTCAGAAGCTCTTATATATAATATTATAGATGAAACTTTTGCTTCTTTGAGTGAAGAATTTATAAATGAAGTTTCTAATGAATGGATTAAAAGAAAAACCGAAGCAGGGTTAAAATCAAGAGAGCAAGCTGTTAAAAGAGCTAATGATAGTGTAAAGAGTGGAGTTATTGGTTTATCACAATTAAATAGACAAGATAAAGCACAGCAAAGATTAGATAAAGGAAGAGCTCAAGTAGCAGCAAGAACTTCCAATGTTACTGAACCGAAAGCAGAAGCTCCTAAAGCTGAGGGTGCTATGGGTAAGTTAAAATCTGCTGTAGGTAAAGTTAAAAAATGGGCAAGCGGAGCAGACGATAGCTCTAATTATGTTGGATTATCTCGTTTAATTGGAGCTAAAGCAAATAAAGATAACATAGGAGCAGAAACATTAAGAAAGCAAACTACAGAAAAAACGGAAGCTCCAAAAGCTGAAACTACACAACCTGAAGTTAAAACTGAAGCTCCGAAGAAAACAAAAGCTACTAAAGTAAAACAAGAAGCTCCAAAAGCTGAAACTACACAACCTGAAGTCAAAGCTGAAGCTCCTAAGAAAACAAAAGCTACTAAAACTACTAAGACTGCTAAAGTTGAAGCTCCGAAAGCTGAAACTAAACAACCTGAGGTCAAAGCTGAAACTAAACAACCTGAAGTTAAAGCTGAAGTTAAGGGTGAAGACGCAACAAAGGCAGTTAAAAAAGGAGCTGTTAAAGCTACGGATAATACTGCTAAAGATATAGTAAAAAATGCTAAAAAGAAAGTTATGAAAGCAGTAGATACTAAGGCTAAAGCGGAAACTTCAAAAGTAGAGGATAAGAAAGAAGAAGTTAAACAACCTGAAGTAAAAGCAGAAGCTAAGAAAGAGGAAGTTAAAGCTGAAGCTAAACAACCTGAAGTAAAAGCAGAAGCAAAACCTAAAAAAACTGAAGCTGAAAGATACGAAGCAAAAATGAGAAGGGAAGCTGAAGCAAGACGTAAAGACCAAGAGAGAGTTCTTCAGATTTTAAAGGATCAAAAGACATCAATGGTATCAAAACCGGGGTATGACGCAAAAGAAGCTCAAGATTTAGATAAAAGAATATCTGATTTAGAAAAAAGATTAGGCGACGCTAAAGTACATGAAGCTTTGTCTGATTTAGTTCTTCTTTTACTTAACACAAATATCTCGGAATCTTGTTTTGTGGAGGTAATGGAAATGGCAGGAGCAAATAAAGCTAATGCTTTAAAAGTAAAAGATAGGTATGACCATGATATGAATACTTCTTTAGATGATATAAATAAAGATTTAGAGGATGGTAAACCTATGGATATGGAAAAGGTTAAAAAAGCCGAAGAAATAATGAAAAAGAAGGAACACTTTGAAGAGTTGTTTAAGAAAAAATTCAATGATAACAAGTAATTTACATTAATTAATATAACTTATTAAATTATTAGATATGTAAATACACATAAATATTCGCTTTAAATTATACAAATAATAAGAAGAGGAAATTCACATGAAAAACGATTTAATGAAAAAAGTTGGCGAACTACTTGATTTAGCTGGTTTAGATAAGGAAGTTATCAAATCAGTTACTGAAAAGTTAGCTGACGAAGATGTAGTACTAGAAGGAGAAGAAGAAATGCAAGAAGAAGAAAGAGTCGAAGAAGCAGCTTGCCCTATCAAACATGAAGAGCCTGAAGCTGAAGCTGAAGACGAAAAGAAAGCTCCTACTGATCCTAAAGCTAACGAAGGTGGTTACAACGCAGTTGCTGAAGAATGCACTTGTGAAGAAGGCAAATGCACTTGTAAAGACGAAGCTGAAGACACTGAAGTAGAAGCTAAAGCCAATGAATCTGAAGAATCTTCTGAAGAAGAAGAGGAACCAAGCATTCAAGAAGCTCTTATTACTTTACTTTCTTTAGTTCAAGAAGCTTATGAGCAAACTGCAACTATGAAAGCTGATTTTGACACTTTGAAAGAAGAATACGCAAAATTAGTTGCTGAAAAAATCATAGCTGAAGACAAAAAAGAAGACGAAGAAGACGAAGCAGAAGAAGACAATGCTAAAGAAAAAGCAGAGGCTGCTGAAGCTTCTAAGGACGACGCAAAAGCTAAAGAAGACGAAGAAAAAGGCGAAAAGAAAGACGCCAAAGAAGAAGAGAAAAAAGGCAACGAAGCTATGGGCGACGTTAAAGACTTAATGCATGACGAAAAGAAAGATTATGACAAAGCTCATGCAGGCGATGATGAAGTGGAAGTTTGTAAAAAAGAAGACGAAGCTAAAAAGGCTCACGAATCTTTAGAAGAAACAGCTGAAAAAATCGCTGAAGAAGTAACAGAAATTACTGAAGAAGCTGTTGAAGCTCCTTCAAGAGTTAAAATAGCTAAAGCTTATTCTGCTTTCACAAAAATTTCTGAATCAGCAGAAGAAGTTAAGGAAGAAAAGAAAGTACGTAAAGCTTTCACATTATTCCCTAATCTATAATTTTAGGCGGGGAGGCGAAAATCCTCTCCCTGTCTTCAATTAAAGGAATTTAATAGAACTTATTAAATTATACAAATAGTTAACAGTGAAATACAAGACAAATAATGGAGTTTACACAAATGGCAAAATTCAACAACTTAGAACAAGTAAAAAAAGAATTTTTACTTAGATCAAACGGTGGAGAAAAATTAGGTCTTCACCAAACTCGTTACAGCGACTTGGACAAATATGCTCCAATCGTTGAAAGACTTTTAGACACAGATTACAACAAAGCGTCTGGTTTCTCATTCTCAGAATTGATGGAAGCAGTTTCATTAGTTGCTGACAACTATAGCTCAGCTGACTATGCTAACGCTATCAAAAGAGACCCGCAAGCTGTAAAATTGGATGAATCTTTGGGTAGAACAGTTGAAGGTGAAAACAACTTCTGGGCTATCTCTGAAGCATTAAATCCTGCAACTACAGCTCAGGCTCCTTACCCTGTTCCGTCAATTGCGTTGACAACTTATCAGTATGAAAAATCAGTTCTTCCGTATTTGTGTCACCAATTCGACCTTAAAGGTAATCGTGGTTTAGTTTATTACCAAAAAATTAATGCTGAAAATGCTAAAGGTAATATTAAAGAAAACGATTTGTTAGGTTCTCCTAAAGAAATGAGCAAACAGCCTTTAGACTTCGTTGGTACTAAAACTGTTGAAAAAGAAGAATTAGGAACATTGGCTACAGGTGAAACTGATGTAACTGCTACATTAGAATACTTCCCAATCCAACCTGGTTCTTTGGTTATCAACGTTGAAGGTATGACAGGTTACTTCAAAGACTTTGCTCAAGAAGGAAATCCTGAAGTTGCTGCTCTTTACGCAATCGGTGGTGATTTGGGTAAAGCTACAGTTAACTACAAAACTGGTGAAGTTACTATTGAATTGGCTACAGCATCTGTTCAATCAGGTGGAAAAGTTTATGCTACTTACGCTAGAGACGTTGAAACTGTTGAAGGCGGAAAAGCTAACATGGCTAGAGTTCAAGTTTCTCTTGAATCTAAACAGTTAGAAGCAGAAGACTTCTCTGTATTCACAGAAACTTCTATCTACCAAGAAGCACTTTCTAAAGCAATCTTTGGTTTAGATTGGAACTCTCAAGTAGATGAAGCTTTGGCTGCATTGTACAACAAAGAAGTTGCTAACAAAATCGTTGCTGAAATTAAAGCAGCTATCCCTGCTGAATCAGTAAAAACTCACTCTTTGAACAAAATTGGTGGTGGAAACAACGATTTATTCAACGTACAATTCATTTCTGTAGTACTTGGTAAATTGGGTGCTTTAATCACTGCAGCTTCTGGTCTTGGTAACAACCAATTGTCAGCTATTGTTATCAATATTGACGTATTACCTATCTTCAAAGCTCTTCCGAAATTCACAGCTGCTAATGCTGATTTCGAAGAAACTATGGGTGGTATGTTCTTGGCTGGTCTGTATGACGGTATGCCTGTTATCGTTGGTTTCGATCCAATTGTAACTACTGGCGAAGTCATCGGTATCTACAAAGGTAAGAAAGATTTCTTAACTCCTTATTGTTGGGGTACTTTCATTCTTCCTATCATCAGAGATATCTTCGACCAAGACAACTTGGCTGTAAATCGTAAACAGTTAATCGCTTCTGCTGCAGGTGCTGTAGTTGCTGAAAGATTGGCTGCTAAGATTACTATAACAGATATTGACGATGTTATCTAATCACGGTTAGACAGTTAAATGAATTAAATAAATCCCTCGAATTCGAGGGATTTATTTTTTGACAATATTTAAATATTGTTCTATAATAAAAGTATGGTAGCAATTTCAATAGCAGTTCCCGTTTATAATGTAGAGAAATATCTTATAAAGTGCCTAAACTCTATCTTTAAGCAGAGCTTTAAAGATATAGAGGTTATTTGTGTGGATGACGGGTCCACTGATAAGTCTCCGTTAATTCTTAAGGAATTTTCTAAAATTTATGAGAACATGAAAATCATAACTCAAGAAAATCAAGGTTTATCAGTTGCAAGAAATGTTGCAGTCGCTGAAGCTAAGGGTAAGTATATTATGTTCATAGACGCAGATGATTTACTTACTATGGGGACTGCTTTAGAACGATTATACAACTACGCGGAAAGTCATAACTCAGACGTTGTAATTTTTGATTTCTTAAGCGGCGGGGTAGATTTGAAAAATCCTCAGCGTCATCATTTCCCAAATGTAGCAGAAAGGTACGGAGAAACTTCTTTTAATGCGTTCTTAGCAGAACCTTTTGTTTATAGGTTTATCCCTGTAGCAACATGGACAAAATTATATAAAACGGAAGTAATTAGAGATATACAGTTTGTACCAAATTTGAATAATCAAGATGTTGTTCATTGGGCGCAAGTATATACTAAGGCAACAAATATAAATTATTTCCCTATCCCTGTTTATTATTATACTATTCAAAGGGAAGGGGCTATTACAGGAATAAAGGGTAGAAAAGCTTTTGATGTTTTTAAGGCTTTCGGGGAAACCTTAAAGGTTTTGAAAGAGTCAGGGTATTACGAAAAATTTAAAAATATACATTATACGCACTTTTGTAGTAACTTAATTCATAAGTTAAAAATTGTAGAACTGTCAATTCGGAAAGAGCTTATAGAAAAAATACAAGAGGTAGAAATAGATATAAATTGGGAAACTTTTAAAAATGAAAATTTTTATCCATTTGAAAAAGAAGATATAAAAGTTATCCTGTTCATAAAGGAACATAAATTTAAAGATATAAGGAAATTTTTAGTTAGCAGGGGAATTTGGAAAAAATAATGAAAATTTTAGTTACGGGGGGAGCAGGTTTTATAGGGTTACACCTTGTGGAGAGGCTTCTTAAAGAGTGGTGTCAGGTTGTAGTCGTTGATAAATTATATAAAGGAGACGCTAAATTATTATGTAACACCTATAACTGCAATTGTTATATAGGAGACATTTGTAATAAAGACTTTTTAGAAAATGTAATAGGTTTAGAAACACCTGATGTTATAGTACATTTAGCTGCTGCAGCGGGGGTTAGAGATTCCTTTGAGTTTCCAAACAGATATGTAAGAACGAATATAGAGGGGACTCTTAATGTATTAGAGTGCATGCGGAAGTACAACATAAATAAGATTGTTTTCGCTTCGTCGTCTTCAGTATACGGAGATTGTCCCGCTGAAAAATTCTCGGAGGATGTATATGACATAAAGCCTATATCTCCGTACGCTTGCTCCAAGTTATGTGGGGAGCAATTAGTTTATACATATTCAAAAGCGTATAATATAAATGCCGTGTGCTTAAGATTTTTTACAGTGTATGGGCCACGGCAGAGGGAAGATTTAGCAATAAGGAAATTTACAGAATCTATAGTTAATGGAATTCCTATTCAAGTTTATGGAGACGGAACTTCTTCAAGAGACTACACATATATAGACGACGTAATAGAAGGTATTATAGCTGCTATAAGGTATAATAACTCCAATTATGAAATTTTCAATATAGGTAGTGGAAGTCCTATCAGTTTAAATGAAATGATAAGTACTATAGCTGAAGAGGTAGGAAAGAAAGCTGTAGGGCACAAAGTCGGTATGCAAAAAGGAGATGTTTACAGGACAGCAGCTGACTTATCTAAAGCTAAAAAGCTTTTAGGGTATAGTCCTAAAGTTCCTTTTAAGAAAGGGATTAAGCAATTTGTAGAGTGGTTGAATTTTTGACAATTTTCTTATTATATTATATAATAAGAAATAAGAGAGGGTAAATAAATTGAGACCACTTATAAGTTTAGACGTTTTTGACACAGCAATCTTTAGGAAAGTTCTTAATCCTACTGATATCTTTAATATAGTTGAAGAACAAGTAGGGCATAACTTTAAAACGATACGTATGGCGGCTCAAGATAGAATGCGCAGGAAGGACATTTATTATAACCTTATAGATATTTATAAAGAGAGTGCTTTCCCTTTTAATCCTAAAGAGGAAATAAAAGCAGAATATAATAACTGTAAGGCGAATCCTTATGTGTTAAATATGTATAATAACACAGACGCTGACTTCATATTTATATCAGATATGTACCTTCCGTCCACAGTTATAAAGAGCATGCTTGAAAAGTGCGGTTATAAAAATCCGCAAGTATATGTTTCTTGTGAGTACAGAGCTCTTAAGGGAGACGGGAAATTATTTATTAAAGTAGAAAAAGCTCTTAATAGAAGAATTTCTAAGCATGTTGGTGACAATTACTATGCGGACATAGCAGGAGCTAAGAAAGCAGGAATCCCTGAAGTAGAGTTTATAGGGCCTCCTGTTTATAATAAAGAAATTGTTACTCCACCTTTGCAAAATGTTAAGCTCAGAAAGATTTTAGTAGATAATGAATTAAGAGAAGCTTCTACAGAAGAAAAAATTGGGTATATGTTTGCTCCGCTTATCCTTGCCTTTACGCAGTCAGTTTTAGACGAAGCTACTGACAAGCAAACAATTTATTTTAATGCAAGAGATAGCTTTCTTATGTATATAGTAGCAAGATGGATACTTAAAACTAAGAAAAAAATTAAATACTGTAGATTTAGCAGAAAATCGTGCTTATTATCAGATGTAATTACACACCTTAGTATAACTCATCAATTAAATAGTCCTTCGTTGCATTTCTTTAAAATCCAAAGAGCTAAGAGCTTACGGGATTTCTTAAAATTATATAATATAAGTGAAGACCGTGATTTTTCAGATATTTACAGAGAATTTGGAATAGACTTAGATACGGATATAGAATTTCATAATAGGCGTCCTTTAATTATAGAGAGGCTTTTAATGAAATGTCAGGAAGAATTCTATAGTAAAGTTAGAGTTGAAAGAAAGAACTTTTTAGCTTATTTAAAAAGAATAGGTATAAAGAATAATGATATTTTTGTGGATTTAGGGTATGCAGGTACTATCCAAGGGATTATTAAACGAATATCAGGAATAGATTTAAAGGGAAGATATATAAATACTTATGATAGTACAGGGAAATATATGGGGCACGTTTTTGAGAAGAAGTCCTTCCTTCCTGTTGGCCTTATGCGTTCTTATGGTGGAGCAGTAATAGAAGTCATATTTACTGAAGGGATAGGAACAGTAGTAGGATATGAAGCTGACGGAAAACCTATACTATTACAAGATTTTAAATTTAGAAAGGATATATCTCGTAGGATTTTTAAGGGAGCCCTCAAAGGAGTTAAAGATTTGATATCAGAAGGGATTAATAAAATAAGTGCTCATGATTGTACTATAATTCTTAAGAGATATTTAGATAAGCCAACCATCGAAGAAGCCCTTTTCGGAAGTAAAAAAATATTTGAAAATGGAACGAACGGAACGGAAAGTATTACATGGTACGATCACGAATTTATAAAGGAAGGTAAGTTAAGAGAATGTTATAATAAAAGCTATTGGAAGGCTGCATTTAAACTTCTCTTAAGTAATGACCCGCAGTATAAATTTTTAACAAAGGTAATTGGATAATGTATTTAACTTATTTAAATCACTATAATATAAGACAGTGTGAGGCTCAATATTTGGATATGTTCTATCAGAACTTAGAAAGTCTCCCTGAAACGCACTATGTAATAAGTAAAGAGTACTTAAAGAAATTTACTCCTGCGCAAAGATGGGAAGTTCGTAAAGTTGAGCAGGAGTGGGGTAAGTATTCTGATTTATGGGCAAAACTCAAACCTTCTGATTATACAATAATGGAGAAGCCTGAAGAATTATTAGACATAGAAGAGCCTTCAAAAATATTATATGCAACTACAAGTACAATAATTCCTTCACAAGTGGAAGTACTTAAGGGAATTTTACAAAAGAAGGGGGCTCAAATTAAAGCAGGTATTACGTGGGTTAATAATAAATGTTTTAAGGATACTCTTCAGGAGTTTGGTATTCCCACTATACACCACGAGTTAGGTCCGTTTCGTCCTACCACCTATATTCCCACTATTTATATGGATTTCAGTGGAGTAAACGGGGGTACAGAATTTGACGAGAGATTTAAAGAATTTTTAAAGGTAGCAGATCAAGTCCCTATTTTAAGTAGAAAAGAGTTAATAAGAGTTCTTTCTCCTTCTCATTATAGGGAACTGTGTGAAATTTTAGATAATAAAAGCAGAAAGTACGAAATAGGAGTAGGTCTTCAAGTTGAGGTAGATACTAACCTTCTCTTATTTAATAATAATTGTAATTGGGTGGACCCGATATTAGCTGCCAAAATGAATTCTTCTAAGAAAGTTCTTGTTAGACCTCATCCTTGTGCGGGTTATATAATGAAGCCTGACGGAAGAATGGAAATTGACGATATAACTAAAGGGAATGCCGTGCAATTTATAAATAAGTGCGAAGAAATTTATTGCTTAAATTCTTCTATTGGTATTGAAGCTATACTATTAGGAAGAAAAGCTAAGATATTTGGGGACAGTCCTTTTAAAAATGTATGTAGTATGAACGAAGACCTTCAAATAAAAGCTTTAAATTTTATTGTTTTTGGATATTTAATTCATAAAGAGCTTCTTTTTAATGACAGCTATTACAAGTATCGTTTAGCAAACAGAGGCAATGAAAAAGCAATATACTTAGACAATGTGAAGAGACTTCTTGAGAAGGCTAAATAGAATTAAATTTTAAATAATGGAGATTTTCAAATGACAGAAAAAGAAATTTTGTACAAACCTGAAGGTGTATGCAGCAAATACATAAAAGTAATTATAAGTGAAGAAGATGGAAATAATAAAGAAGATAATATTATTAAAAAAGCGATATTTATGGGTGGATGTCCTGGGAATGCCCTTGGACTATCTCTTGCCATAGAAGGAAGAAGTGCTAAAAGTGTAATGAACCTGTTAAAAGATGTAAAATGCGGAGCAAAGAGCACAAGCTGCCCTGCTGAATTAAGTAAAGCTTTAGAAGAATACATTAACAGTTAAAAGTAAGAAAGGAAATTATTATGTTTGTAAAGAACAAAGAAAAAATTGATTTTAAGTATAGGAAAGGAAATTACTTAGCAATATTAAAGGCTCTTTCAGTTTCTTACATAGATGAAACAAAAGTAACAGCTCAAGAATTAATTAACTGCTACGGACAGAGAATTGATATCATTTCAAGAGACGTGGCTGCTGAAGTAACTCCTGAGGTTAAAGAAGAAAAGAAAGTAGAAAAAGTACAAGCTACAGTTTCAAAAGAAGAAGTGACTGTGAAAAAATCTGACTTGGATGATTCTTTTTTAGAAAAAGTTTTAGGTGAAATAAAGGAAGAAGAAAATAACTGCGGTAATCCTGAAGGTACAGAAACAACTACAGAAACAACTACTGAAGGTACTGAAACAACTACTGAAGGTACTGAAGAAGGTACAGAAACTAATCCTGAAGGTACAGAAACTAATCCTGAAGGTACTGAAGAAGATAATGAAATAACTATGGATGATTTCTTAAACGGCTTTACAGAAGACTTCCCTAAAGGAACTCAAGTTATTTCTGAAGAAGAAGCTAAAGTTCTTGAAAATAAAGCAAAAGCAGCTTCCCCGAAAACGAATAAAACGAAAGCAGGGAGAAGAAAGAAAAATTAATTTTTCATAGATAAATTTCTTTATGGTAGAGCTACCTTTCTGTTACAATCTTTGGTTACAGTCCCACATATAAGCTCTACCTTTTCTTTTATTAAATTTTACAATAGTAATAAATAATTAGGAAGAATAAATAAATGTTATATCTTGAAGAATTATTAGACGCTGTAATTGCTGAAGAAGGGCAGACCTTAATGGGTTTAGAGTTTCTTATAGACACGTTGAATCTACCAATGAAGAAAATAGACCTGTTGTTTAGAAAAGCTCTTTCCGAATATAGCGAAAGAAGACCCATGAAGAAAACTACAGTAATTAATAATTTTGATTATGCAGATCCTGAGGCAGGGTATATAACTATGCCTGAGGGCACAACTTCTTGTCGTGTGGCTCGTTACGGGGTTCTTCCAAACCAAATGCCAAGATTTTATATGCCTAAGTTTGCAGAACAAAATGTAGAATTTGATATAACAACTCTTCAGTGCAGGGTATGGCCTCCTGTTACACCTCTTAGATTAACCTATACACAAAGATTTGTCCCTACAACAAATATTTTAATAGAAAAAACTTTAGAAGTGCCTTATGAAACTGATACATATGAGTTTACTCTTCCTACAGCATATGCAAACAAAACATTAACTATACAAAAGAGCGTAGTTATGCAAGACCCTTATACAGGAGAGCTTAAACCTGAAGTACTTTCTATGAAACCTACAGGTTCCATAATACAGGATGAATGTGGCGAAGACTCTTCAGCTATTTTAAAGGGTACTCTTGGAGAAGGTAAGGTAAATTTAAAAACAAGGGAAGTAACTATGGACCTTGCTAATGACGAAGCAACTCCGTTAATAATTACTTATTATCCTAAGTGGTCAGTTGTAAAAGAATTAGATATAGGTAACTATTTATTTACAAGAATTTTTGCGTGTAAGATACTTGAAGCTTTGGCTTCATTAAGAGCACAGGCTACTCAAGAAAACTTACATAATCTTGACCTTACAGCAGACAGACTTCTTGATAGAGTTGCAGAGCTTAAGAAAGAAATTAGAGAGCTTGGCCGAGCAAGTATTAGCTTTCATTCTATGGCTCCGATGTAATTTTTGCTTTTGGAAGAACTTGTGGTATAATATATTTAGGAGAGAGTTACTTGAATATTAAAGAACTTATAGCAAGTACAAATAGAGTTAAGAATAGAGACCAAGCCACAGTTTTTCAGAAAAAGTTTGGTTCAATTTACGCTTTTAATAAAGACATCACTATTTTTAAGGGTGGTAATGCTATTATCATAAATATGATAATCGGAGGGGTAACTGATTACATAAAGATGGGAGGAAAACGGCAACCTGTTCCATTTCATAAGGTTTCTCTTGCTTTGAATGTAGGAAAAGACGGTAAAAAAGATTATTCCCCTTCTGATTTAGTAAAGACTATTAGAGCTATGCACAAGGAATATAGTGACGAAAAGAAATGGCCTAATCCTGACGTATTAAAAGCAGTATTAGAAAACCCAAGTAAGTTCTTTGAAAATGCCACGGTATTTAAAACAACCAATGGCGAGGGGTATACAGTGGTTACAAATAACATTCCTGAGGATAGTGAGGTTCAGGTATGGTGTAGCTGTTCTGACTACTATTGGACTTTCCAATATTACAACATTTCTACAAGGAATAAAGACGGAAGCTCTTTAAATCTTTATGGAGCTACAGGGTATCCAAGAGTATATAATCATAGGAGTGCCACAGGAAAGAAATCTAAAAGACCTATGAGAAACCCCGGCCGTAATCCCGGTATGTGCAAACACCTCATGCTACTTGTAGCAATGCTAATGGAGGATGAAATAATAACAGATACTAAAGGCGGGCTAACCAAATACTATAAAGCAAACTATGACGAGTTCTTAAAAGGTAATGAAAAGAAAAGAGTTAGCCAAGCTACCTTTGAAAGAAAAATGGAGCAATACGAAAGGGGTCATCGTTTAATGAACGACCAAAGGAACACAGCTCATTATATGTCGGGTAATAAGACTGAGAGAAAGTTCAGGGCGGATAATCAAGATCTTAAAATAATAAATGAGAGTAATGAGAGCAAGTTCAACCCTTTAACTCAACAAAGGAGTAGGAAATCTTCAGGTGGCTTTAATAGGAATACAGGAAGATTTAAATGGGAGAAATAAATGGTATTTAATTGTTTTAACTGTGGGGCTCCGCTCCCAATAAATTCTGTGAAGTGCAAGGAGTGCGGTTTTACCCCTGATATAGAATTTATGAGAAAATGTCCTAATTTAAAAGTAGCTACTTGTGTCCTTACGGGAAAGTTTTGTAATAACAAAGGAGCTTATCAAACTTGTCCTATAAAAAATAAAGCTGATTCTGAATGCGGGTATTAAATTCTAAATTTATGAAGACTTTTAAAAATGAATTAAATCCTAAATTATATAATGGCGAAGAATTAAAGCCTGAAGTTTTAAAGAAGCTTAAAGAAATAGCTGAGGCTTTTATAGATTTTCTTGAAATTTCGAAAACCGCCGTAAAAGACGTTGTTATAACAGGTTCCTGCGCTTCTTATAATTACACGAAGCATTCAGACATAGATTTACATGTAATTGTGGATCCTAATAAAGTCCACGAAGACTGCCCGATAGTAGGACCTTACCTCCTTTCTAAGAAATCTGAGTTTAATCAGAAGCACGATATCTATATTTATGGGGTTCCTGTAGAAGTTTATACAGAGTTAGAAGGACAGGGAACTATACATAATGGACTATACTCCTTAAACAATGGATGGATAGACTTTCCTAAGAAGATACCTCCTTTAAAAAATAGTGCAGCAGTAAAGGCTAAATACAATGAATATGTGGAAGCTGCTAAGGAAATTAAAGAGGGTGATTTAGCCGAAAAGCTTTTAGATAAAATTAAACGCATGAGAAAAGCAGGATTAGAAGAAGGCGGGGAGTTTTCTGTAGAGAATTTAGTATTCAAGAAATTAAGAGATAACGGTTTTATTGGTAAGCTTATGAAAATTAAAAAAGAAAAAGTGGATAAAGATCTTTCTTTAGAAGAAACTTATGAAGACTTAATAATGTCTATAGAAGAAATGATATGTACTTCTACAGCAGTTATGGCTCCATACCCTGTGAATGTAATAGGTAAACCTGTTACTTTCACAAAAATTAAAGGGGATAAAAAGGGGCACGGAGAAAAGAGAGCTCCTCATACAGAGACAGTAATTAAAGAAGAGTATGAAAAACAAAGTAAAGGAAACGAAAAATCTGCTATGTATAAATTTAGTTACAAGAAAAATGGAAAACTTCGTAAAGTAATGGAGAATATCGCAGAAGTTTGTGAAGCCATAATTTCTTTTGAAAATAAGATTAAGGCTCCTCAGTCAACCTTAGAAGAAAGTAAAAGTAACGGGATAGCTTACTTCTATAATAAAGTTAATTAAAAAAACCTCCTATTAGGAGGTTTTTTATTTTAGCGATGAATTGTATAGAAATAATGGTCTTTATTTCCTAACCTTATCATTGTTATTGTGATAAATGGGAACTCTCCCATGCTAAAGGCAACGTCAAAGTGCCGTAATCTTTCTTCACTTTCTCTTGTAACGTCTTCAAGTTCCCCTACGTACTCGCAACAGCAAGTGTCATAATTTCTTTTAAGACCGTCTTTTCTGTACCTATAATAGCCACTTGTTTCATTTGTAGGTTCTATATATTCAAGACCATATACTTCCATACAAGTTCTTTTAGGGCTCCAAGGTCCATCAGGGTGATTATACAATGTTTCCTCAAAGACAATACTTTTGGAGTTGTACTTGATCTTAGAACCAAAGAAATCTTGGAAGTTTTTATAATTTATAAGGTCCCCTTCTCGTGTCTGACCATCATAACAAAGATGCCTGTCAGACCAAAATGTCCTAATGTGCTCGTCACCACTTGTAAGAGCTATTTTAAGGTCTACAGCAAAACTTACAAGACATTCATTTTTGATTTCTTCAAAAGATTTTTCGCCAACTTCATGGAAGTTGAACACAACTTGTTCAATTAACATTTTTTACCTTCTTTCTTTTTCCGCCACTAATACTACGTTAGTGGAAATTCTACATTACTATAATATAATGCTTTCTTAATTTTGTCAAACTTTATTAAATTATTAGTATAGCAATGAATAATAAGAAATTTCAAGTCTATTATTAAATTATACATTGTAAATTACATTATAAAGAATAATACACCATAAGCATAAGGAGAAATATATCAATGCACTACACCTTAGACCAAACTAAAGTCATTGACCTTCAGACTACTTTCAGATTTGAAATCGGTATTGAAGCAGACGCGGCTAACCGAGCATTAGGTCTTGCAGAAGACATTACAGGTTACATACAGCAGAGTGATCTTCCGTCAGCTCCAGGTGAACCAATTACATGGCACCTTCCGGGCGGTATGAAAAACTATCAAGCAGGAAAAAGAACAGTTCAACCTATTTCTATGACATTTGTTGTTCCTACAACAGCAGGAAACGGCTCAGTTTATAGATTATTAGAAAAATGGGCTCACGCAACTTACGACTTAGATAAAGGTACTAATATAGGAAAAAGAAATTATTGTACAGATGGTATTTATATTTTCTTGAAGGGCGAAGACAATAATTATAAGTATACCTTCAGATTGAAAAGAGCACAAGTTACTAATTGTAACTATGGTACTGTTGCTTCTGAAGCTAATGACTTAATTAAGGTTCAATGTACATTCATATACGATAACTACGAAGTATATGAAGGATACAAAGGACCTGCTTTAAAAACAATGGGTTAATTATTCAATTATATTTTGTGTGGAATGTTTAGGAGAGTTATTTTTGCTCTCCTTTTTATTATCTATAATTAAATTTTAGAGTATGGCTATATTTCAAAAGAAAAATAAA